>Ga0153924_1000303_pt1 | contig 32413 bp, 27 predicted proteins | sample TSNJ008MetaG_FD_104709 | JGI IMG/M metagenome (GOLD analysis project Ga0153924, IMG submission 104709) | Attine ant fungus gardens microbial communities from New Jersey, USA - TSNJ008 MetaG | ecosystem: Host-associated > Fungi > Mycelium > Unclassified | place: USA: New Jersey, Wharton State...
GGTGCACTTCCGGCCGGTCGTCCGGTGCGAAGCGCAGGTACATGATCGGAATCAGGAGCAACGTGAGAATCAACGAGCTGGAGAGACCGCCGATGACAACGATGCCGAGCGGGCGCTCCGCCTGCGATCCGGGATCGAGTGCGAGCGCCAGCGGCAACATGCCCGCGATCATCGCGAGCGTCGTCATCACGATCGGCCGGAACCGGTGATGCGCGCTCTCGACGATCGCATCGAACTTAGTCCTTCCGCGTTCGCGCAGCTGGTTGGCGAAGTCGACGAGCAAGATACCGTTCTTTGCGACCAGCCCGACGAGCATGATCGAACCGATCAGCGAGAAGAGATTGAGCGTCTGATGTGTGATCGCCAGAGCGCCGAGTGCGCCTACGACCGCAACCGGCACCGTGAACATCACGATGAACGGCGTGATGTATCCATTGTAAAGCGCGACCATCAACAGGTACACGAGCAGGATCGAGAGCAAGAGCGAGATACTCATTTCCATGACCGTATCGTGCACTTCTTGCTGGTTGCCTCCCGTCACCGGTGCGATGGTGATGTCCTTGGCAAAGTGCAGCGTACGTAGCTGCCGCTCGAAATTGCGTTGCACGTTGGAAAGTGTGGCTCCGGGCGCAGTGTTGGCGCCAATCAAAACGACGCTGCGGCGATTGAGACGAATCATGAGCGGAGGCGCGGGCTGCGACTGCAGCTGGGCAATATCGCCGACCGTGATGATCGAGCCGTTATTCGCGCGGATCGGAATCGCCTCGAGCTCCTTGAGGTTCGTAAGATTCTGCTCGTTGTAGATGACCTGCACGTCCTTTAGACCCTGCGACCCGGTGAATTCGGTCGCGGTATAACCACCGAACGCCGCGCGCACCGCCGTCGATGCTGTCCCGACACTAGCATCCAATGCCTGCGCGGCGGTACGGTTGAAGTTGACCTCGATCTGCGGTGATTCGAGGGCATTCGACGTCGTCGCATCGATAACGCCCGGCGTCTTCTCGAGCAGGTTGAATGCTTGATCGGCGGCCGACGTCGGATCGCTTGTAGCGCTCGATACAACGTAACCGATCGGCTGCGAAATACCGCCCGACGGATCGGTCGCAGGAACTCCTACCACCTGTGCACCCGGCAGCGCGTTGCCGATCTGTGTGGCAAGCTGCTGCGACCACGCTTGCGTCGAGCGGCGGCGATTGGCTTTGAGGAAGATGTGGATCTGGCCGACCGCTCCGTTGTTGATGTATCCGCTTATCGCTCCCTCGTACGCGCCCGCGATTGACGTTTCGGACTCTAAATCCGGGACCTTGTCGACGATCTGTTCCGCCTTCTGCACGGCGGCCGTCGTCGCTGTGAGCGGCGTGCCGGTAGGATAGTTGATATTGATGAACAGCTCGCCGCGGTCCACCGGCGGCATATACTCGAATCCCACGATCCCGAGTGGAATCAGGAGCAAGGCGATTACGAGGCTTCCAAACGAGATCCAAACCACCGCGCGACGGTGCTCGAGCCCCCAGGTTAATGCCTGCCGAGCGTACCAGGTGCGTACGCCGTCGAACCAATCGGTGAAGCGGTCGACGATACCCCACGGCCGCCAGCGCGAGAGCAACGCCCAACGTCCTGAGAGTGACGGCGTCACCGCGAACGAAACAAAGAGCGACGTCAGCGTCGCAACAGTGACGACCAGGCCGAACTCGCGCAAGAACAGGCCGACGGATCCCGGCAAGAATGAAAGCGGCAGGAATACCACCACGATCACCAGCGTAATGACGATCGTCGCGACGCCAATCTCGGAGAGGCCGTTGATAGCGGCTGCCTTCGACGCCTCACCCTCCTCTTGGTGGCGCGAGATGTTCTCCAGCACGACAATCGAGTCGTCGACCAGGATACCGATCATCAGCGTCATGCCCAGCAGCGAGACCGTGTCGAGCGTGAAGCCCAATATCTGCATCGCGGCAAGCGTTACGAGGAACGATGCCGGGACGGCGATCATGACGACGACTGCCTTGCGCCACGAACGCAGGAAGAACAGCATCACGATCGCTGTGATGATGATGCCTTCGATTAACGTGCGCGTCACGCCGGAGAGCAGCTGCTCCGTGTAGGTGGACTGCACGTTGAGCACCGAGAAGTTGATCTGCGGATATTGCGTCCGCAATTTCGGCAGCTCGGCGAGCACCGCGTTCGAAGCCGTAACTTCGCTGGCTCCGGCGGCCTTTTGGACGTCGAGTTCGATCGCGGGCGTGCCCTTCGTGTACGCAAAGACCCGCTGCGTCTCGTACGAATCCTGCACGTTCGCCACGTCTGCGATCCGATAGAGTCGCGCGCTTGCCGTCCAGGGATAGACGCTCGAGGTGCTCGAGCTCGTCGATGCGGTGGTGGAATTTCCGAGCAGCAGATCCGCGACGGTCGGAACGTCCTGCACGTCGCCGCGAATGTCGAGATTTGTCTCGCGGTCCGGCTCGTAGACGATGCCGCCCGGCGCACGGACGTTGTTATTCGCGATCGCGTTGATCACGTCGGTCAAGGTGAATCCCGAAGACTGCAAGGCGCGCGGGTCGACGTTGACCTGGATTGACGCGGTCACGTCGCCGTTCTCCTGAACGTAGGAGATACCGGGAACCTGCTCGATCGCGGGCACGACGTCGTTGGTCACGATCGCCGACAGATCGCCCAGTTGAAGCGACGAAGATGATGCGGCCAGCGAAACGACGACGGCTTCCGACGGATTGTAGATCGAAATCTGCGGCGTGGGTAGATCGTTCGGCAACTGGTGCAGCGAATTTTGGACGCGGCCCTGCACCTGCACGAGATCCGTATTCTGATCGGAATCGAGCGCGAAAACAGCGACGATCGAAGCCTGTCCCGGCTCGATCGAAGTCTCGACGTAGCTCAGATCCGGCGCTCCCGCAATCTGGTCTTCAAGCGGTCGCACGATCTCGTCGCGCATCTCGGTTGTCGATGCACCCGAGTATGTCAGCAGTACCTGAATCGAGGGGACTTCGTAGTTCGGAAGCTGCTGCTTGACGAGGCGAAACCCGGAGATCGTTCCGGCCAAGAGCACCAGGGCCAGAAACACCGTCACGAGTGTCGGGCGCTCGACGAAAACCCGTGTGAACTTCATAAAGCGCCCTCTTTTGGTTTCGGCCGAGGTCCAAGCCACATGAACATGACCGGTACGAGCACAAGCGTTAGGACGAGCGAGCTGATCAGACCGCCGATTACAACGGTGCCGAGTGCCTGCCGCTGAGCCCCGCCCGGATCGAGCGCGAGCGCGATCGGCGTCATACCGGCGATCATTGCACACGTAGTCATGACGATCGGCCGGAAGCGCTCCTTTGCACTCTCGATCATAGCGCTAACCCGGTCCATCCCTCCCTCGACCATGTGATTGGCGAAGTCGACCAAAAGAATCCCGTTCTTCGACGCCAAGCCAACCAGCAGAACGGTACCGATCAGCGAATAGAGGTTCAGTGCCTGGCGGGTGATCGCAAGCGAGGTCAGCGCTCCGACCGTCGCGACCGGAACCGCGAACATGATGATAAAGGGCAGTCGATAACTGTTGTAGAGCGCGACCATCAGCAGATAGACGAGCACGAAGGAGAGCAGCAGCGCGCTGCTCATGCCGGTCACGGTGTCGCTGAGGTTCTGTTGATTCCCTCCGACGTTCGGCTTGACCGTCACGGACTCCGGAAGATGCAGCGCCTGCAACCGTTGCATGAAGTTTCTCTGGACGATCGATTGCGTTGCACCCGCCGCAAGGTTTGCCTGTACGTGGACGACCGTCTCGCGATTCGTACGTGTGATCAGCGGCAACGACGGATCTTCGACCAACTTGGCAATATCCGCGATGCGGATCAGGCTGCCGCTATTCGTGCGCAGTGGAATGTTGAGCATCGTCTGCAGCGAGGTTTGAAAAAACTGCGGATAGAGCACCTGGACGTACTTGATGCCGTGCGTGGTCTGAATTTGCGCGGCGAGCGTGCCGCCGAAGGCCGCGCGAATCGAGTCCGCGGCCTGACCGATGTTGACGCCGAGCACGCGCGCTCGATCGCGATCGAAGTCGACGTCGATTTGGGGAGCCAAGCTCAGCGCCGAGCTGTTGACGTTGGTCGCTCCCGGCGTTTCTCGCAGCGCGTCGGCAACCTTCGCAGCGTACTTCGCGGGCTGGTCGTCGATCGAGGTCACGAGATAGTCGATCTGTTGCGAGCTCCCGCCGCCGAATCCCGTGGCCGGGACCGAAACGACCTGCGCCCCGGGCGCGAGTTCGCGCGCGATTGTGCCGAAGCGCTGTGCCCATTGTTCGGTCGTCAAGCTATGATTGTCTTGGAGAAAGACGTGCACTTGTCCAACGTTTCCAATCGCGATCATGCCGCCGAACCCACTCTGCGTCGCGCCCGCGAGCGAGGTCTGCGACTGCACGTCGGGGATGACGGCGAGCTTGCGTGTCATCGCCGCGACCGTTGCATTCACCTTGGCCAAAGGCGTGCCCGTCGGATACGTGAATTGAATGAAGACTTCGCCACGATCGACCGGCGGCATGAATTCGAAGCCGATCGCGCCGAGCGGAACGAGCAGCACTGCAACGACGACCGCAACCCCTGAACCGACGACGACGAGTTTCGGCCGCCGCAACGCCCACGGCAACGCGCGCTGCGCATACCACAGGCGTGTACTCTCGAACAACTTGGTGAAGCGGTCGATTACGCTCGGCGGCTTCCAGTTGCTCAGGAGCGACCAGTTGCCCGCGAGAGCCGGCGTAACGGTAAAGGAAACGAATAGCGAGGTGAGCGTCGCGGTCACGACGACCAGTCCGAACTCCGAGAGAAAACGTCCGACGGTTCCGGGGAGGAACGCGATTGGAAGGAAGACGACGACGTCGACCAGCGTGATGACGATCGCGGCCGGACCAATCTGCGTGCGGCCCTTGATCGCCGCAGTCTTGGGCTCCTCGCCATTCTCGTGATGGCGCCCGATGTTCTCGAGCACGACGATCGAATCGTCGACGAGGATTCCGATGATCAGTGTCATGGCGAGCAGCGAAACCGTATCGATCGAGAAATTCACCAATTTCATGATCGCTAACGTCACGCCAAGCGAGGACGGGATCGCGATCAGCACGACGATCGCGTTACGCCACGAGCGCAGAAAGAACAGCATCACGATGGCGGTGATCGTTATCGCCTCGGAAAGCGTTCGTACCACGCCGAAGATCTGATCCTCGGTATACGCGGCCTGATTGTTCAATATCTGGAACTTGATCTGTGGGAACTGGCGCTCGATTCCCGGCAAGGCCTTAATCACATTATCTGCCGCGACGACTTCGCTCGCTCCGGTCGACTTTTGGATGTTCAGCGAAATCGTGGGTATCGTGCCGACATAGCTGTACTCGCGCTGCGGCTCGTAACTGTCGACGACTTGACCGACGTCGGAAACCCGCATCTGACGCGGAGCGTATGTCCATTGGTTGAGGTTCGAGAGCGAGGGCCCGCTGAAGCTTGAGCCCGATGCGGCGCTCGACGACGCCGTACTCGAGCTCGAAGTCGTGCTCGATGCGCTCGAGTTTACGAACGTGAGCTGCGGTAACGGTGAAGGAACGTAGCTCACCGGACTCGAGCTCGGCGACGGCGAGGCTGTTGCAACACCGGAAGCCGGGACCGGCGTGGCGAGCGGCACGGAGGTCGCAAAGGCAGCCGCGCTCGTGCTCGACGTGGCCGAAACCGAGGGTGAGCTCGACGCGCTCGGAGAAGCCGTCGCGCTCGCCGAAGAATTCGACGACGCGGTCGATGACGTAGCAGTCGAGCTCGTAGTCGTCGAAGTGCTGGGCGCGCCAGGTGCGCCGGGAACCGCGGGTTCGTTATACGTCGCATTACCGAACAAGGTCGTGTACTGCGAAGCGGCTGCAATCACGAGGTTGGCGACTGAAGATTGCGTCGTGAGGTCTCCACGTACGTCGATCGTCGTCTCGTGTCCGGGAAGATACGCAATTCCTCCCGGTTCGCGATTGTTGTTGTTCTCGATCGTGCTGACGATGTCGTTGAGCGTATATCCCGCCGACGCAAGAAGGTTCGGATTGACCTCTACTTCATACGCGGGCGTGAGCTGGCCGCCGACGTTGACGTTGGAGATTCCGTCGACCTGCTCGAGCGTCGGGACGATGTCGTTTGAAACGATCGCCGAAAGTGCACCAGGCGTGAGCGCACTGGAACTTAGGCCGATCGTTACGACGGTCGCCTCGGCCGGATCGAACGTGCCGACGGTTGGCGCCGGCATGTCGGAGGGCAGATTCGATTCCGCGACCATAACGCGGCGCTGCACCTGAACCAGATCCGTGGTCTGGTTGGACGAAAGATCGAAGGTCGCCGAAATCGTGGCCTGACCTTGCTGCACGGTCGTATTGATGTAGTCGAGATCGGGAGCACCGGCGATCGCGTCTTCGAGCGGTCGCACGATCGCATCGCGAATTTGAGTCGTCGAACCGCCGGGATAACTTGCGCGAACGCTAATCGTCGGAAAATCGATGTTCGGGAACTGCTGCTGAACGATCGTCGTGACGGCGATCGTACCGACTACGGCTATCAGCGCGAGCATCACGAAGATGATCGTCGGCCGTTGAACGCAAAGCCGGGTGAGCCACATTACCGATGCCCGGCAGTTGGGTCGACCGAAGGGGCGGGTGACGCGCCGGTATTGGCGACCTGCTGACCCGCGGTAATCCCGAGTTGACCGTTCGAGATCAGTTTCGTGCCGCGAGCGATTCCCGTGACGATCGACGTCTTGCCGTCGCTGCCGATTTCTTTCACGCTCTGCTGTTTCGCCGTGCCGTCGGAAGCGACGATCATCACGCTGGTGTGAGAATCATCGAGAAAAGCCGTCGCCGGCACGCCGATCCCACTAACCTGCGGAAGTGCGATCGTCGCGGTAACGGCCATGCCGGATTGCAAACGGTCGCCGGGATTTGGAACGATCGCCTCGACGGTGAAATTGGTTGAACCGGGTTCAACTTGCCCAAGCACGGCGTTGACGCGTCCCTGATAGGACGTGCCGTTGACTCCGGCGACTTCAAGCTGAACCTTCGCCCCTCGCTGGAGAGCGAAGATCTGCGATGAGGATGCGTTCAGTTCGGCATACACTGGATCGAGCTGCTGGATCGTGAAGATGGTGCGCGAGCCCGGATACTCGCCGGGATTGAGATTGCGGTTGATGACGATGCCGTCGACCGGCGAGGAGATCGTCGCGCGCACGATTTGCGCCTCGATCTGATCCGCTTGCGCGTGCGCCGATTGCGCGTCGGCGATCGCAGAGGCTACGGTCGCGGCTTGCAAACCCTTCTGATTGGTTCCGTTTATCTGCTGATTGAGGATCGCGGACTGAAGGCTCGCTTGCGAGGAGACCACTTGCTGCTCGTCGGTTCGCACAAGGGTTTGCTGCTGATCGACCTGCTGCTGCGAGATGTAGCCGCCATTCAATAGCGCAGTGTACCGGTTCAGATCTTGCTGGGCTTGCTTGAGCGATGCTCGTGCCTGCTCCAGCGTTGCCCGCGCCGTCCCAACCTGGTCGCCGCCCTGTCCGATATTCAGGTCGGCCTGGTATTTCGTTTGAACCGCACGCGCATCGGCAGAAACCGCCGAGCGCTCGTCGGCGTTGTAGTTGGCCGTCAGGTCGGTTGTATCGAGTACCGCAATTACCTCACCTCGATACACGTGGTCGCCTTGTATCACATTGACCCGGTCGGCCGGCTCGCTCAACGAACTTGAGATCGAGACGTTTTGGTAAGGCGCCACGATTCCAGCGATCTGAAGGGTCGGGTGGACGGTCGCAGGCCCAGCCGACGCGATTGGAACGGCTTGAGCGCCCCCTTGCCCAGGACCCCGGTGATGGCGGGTGCGCGCTCCGCCGCACCCCGCAACGGCGAGCGCAAGCATTACCACCGACGCACCGGCCAGAACCTTCATCGAAGTGCGCATTAGCATTGCCGCCAAAACTACGCCATTATGCAGAGCTATTCCTGAGACGCGATACCGATGAACCGATTTCTCAGTTTAACGCGTTATACTGCGGTCATGAATAGCTGGGTCATTCGGGCCCTGCGCGCGATCCCCGCAGCGGCCATCTTCCTCGCCCTCGCGATTCCGGCGACCGGAAGCGCACAGCCGCTTCCAAGTTATGCACGTCCGACGGGTGAGACGATCAAGGGAACGATTTCACGCTTCGACGGCCCTACGAACATGTACGTGCGCGACGTTCGCGGGTACATCGACCACGTAACGCTGCGCCAGGGAACCGTTATCAATCCGACCGGCATCCGGCTTCAACCCGGATTCTCGGTGACGGTCACCGGTTACAATCACGGATCGACTTTCGTCGCCGACGAGATCGATACGCCGTACCACTATTACGGTTACGCGTATCCGTACTACTATCCGTACTACTACCCATATCCGGCGTACGGATTGAGTCTAGGCTTCGGCTGGGGCTGGGGACGCTGGGGCTGGCGCTAAAAGGCACAGAGGATGCGGCGGCCGGCATATACCGGTCGCCGCGTTTTCGTCGCTTCGCGTAACGCGAACTAATTCGAATCCTCGTCGTGACGATCGATGAGAAAGGTCGCAACCACGAACGGCTCATCGCCGTTCGTTATTTGGCGGCCACGCCGCATGACGCACACATCGGCTCGTATGGGCAGTCTCGATTTGGTATTGGTCACTGGAACGTATCCTTCTGCTTGAAGAGGTCGCGTATCGTACCGCCTAATGGTAGCCGAGGAGATTCGCAAGACCAAGCCAATAGAATGAATGCTTTCCATTTGAGCTACCTATGAATTTCAAGGACCTGCAGTATGCGCTGGCACTCGAGCGGCGCCGTAGCTTCAGCCGCGCCGCGGAGGAATGCGGTGTGGCCCAGCCCACGCTCAGCGCCCAGATTCGCAAGCTGGAGAGCGAGCTCGGGGTCGAGTTGTTCGAGCGTGACGGCCGCACGATTCGCGTGACGCCGGCCGGTGAGCTCATCTTGGAGCAAGCTCGGGTAGCACTCTCGGCCGTGGGCCGCATCGAAGAACTGGCCGAGACGCGTGCCGATCCGATGGTCGGCCCGATTCGGCTGGGCGTGATCCCAACGCTGGCACCTTACCTCTTGCCGGGCGTCCTCGGACCAATCCAGGCTCGCCTTCCATCGGCGCCGCTGGTGCTGATCGAAGACATGACGCACCGGTTGGTGGAGTCGATCAATGCGGGACGCCTCGATGCTGCGATCGTTGCAACCGAGCATCGCGACGGGAATCTGAGCGAAATCGTGTTGTTCGACGAGCCCTTCAGCTTGGCGCTGCCCACGAGCGACCCGCTTGCGTCGCTCGAGCGAATCCCGATCTCGAGCCTGGATCCCGCTTCGCTGATCTTACTGACCGAAGGACATTGTCTCTCGGATCAGGCTCTAGCGATCTGCGGGCAAGCCGGAAGCGGGGCGCTGCGTAGCGATTTGCGCGCCACGAGTTTGGAAACGGTGCTGCATCTGGTCGATGCGGGTCTGGGAATGACGATCGTGCCCGAACTTGCGCGATTGCACATGCAGGGACGATTTACGCGCATCGCCTTCCGGCGGCTCGAGGGGGACGGCTCGTTGCGTCGTGTTCGCATTATCCATCGCGCCTTCGTTCCACGACGTCCCGCCATCGAACGGCTCGCCGAAACGATCGAGACGCTCGCTCACCACGAGAGTTTTTTCCTCGTCAAGCCCGATTCCGGTGTAAGATCTCAGCAGAACCGCCGATTGGATCATAGGAATGTGCGAAACGTTCGTGCCTGAATCGAGTCGCGGCGATTTTCTGCGACGGGCCGGAGCCGGGCTTTTGGGTCTGGCAACCGCGAGCATTCCGCGCTTCGCCACGGCTAGCGCTTCCGACGAGCGCGTCCTCTGGTTGCATAACGCACAAACCGGCGAATCGGTCTCTGCGCCGTTCACCCTCGACGGGAAGTGGATCTACAAGCCGGGCTACTACCAGATCTGCCGCATTTTACGCGACACCAACGTGCCGCTTTCGATCGGCGACGTGCAATTCGACGTTCGCGCGATCCAGGCGCTCTACGAAGTTCAGCAAGTTCTGGCGGTCGTTGGCGTTCACCGGCCGATCGAGGTGTACAGCGGCTATCGCACTCAATGGACGAACGCATCGGTGGAAGGCGCGGTGTACAGCTACCATACGCGCGCGGCAGCCGTGGATTTCGGCGTCGACGGCGTCTCGATGGCGTATCTGTGGAGCGTTTGCAATTCTCGACCAATCGCCGGCGGCATTGGCTATTACGCCAGTCACATCCACGTCGATTCCGGTCCGCGCCGGTATTGGTCGGGCTAGCGTGAGCCCGCAACGCGATTCGTTTCCGACGACGAAATTGAGCGTTCCCTATCTAGTGCCTCTCATGGAACGGCTGCGCGACGATGATCGCAAGCGGTCGATCAGCGTGCTGCACGTTCGCTCACTGGAAGAAGGCGAGTGGATTTGCGCCAACGCGGCAGCGCGTTTGACGCGAACGAACCTTCGCGTCGTTGGTCCGGATTCGGCGAAAGCTTTCGATTTAGTAGAACGCGCGATCCGTTCGAGCGCAAAATACGTGTTTGCCGGGCAACTGCGTACCGACGAGGACTCGCGTGCGCTGCGAGCGGCGGCGACGCTCGGAATTCGCCCCGTCGGGTACATCGTTCGCGAACATCGCGTCGAGGCGAGCAACGCGCTGACACTGCTGGGCTCGTGGAACAGCTACGATGTCGCGCTGCTCAGTTCGTACGACTAGGAGACGGGTCCCTAATCTACGTTCAAGACGCTTTCGAATACCGGTACGCACGATCCGCCGACGGCAAGTCCTTGTATGTGCGCGCTGGGCACTGTGAAGCGAGCCAGCAGCGTGCTGGGACGCCCCATCGTGACGCCTTGCTCAACGAGCAGTTCGGTTCGGCTTTGCTCGAGGACGTGCCATGACCGTAGTGCGGCGTGAAGCGGCGCGATCGATCCGCCGGTGGCCGGATCTTCGATAATGCCGCTTGCAAGGTCCGCGAACATTCGAGTATACGCTTTGCCGTCGTGATAGTGAACGACCAGCACGTCGCTTTCGCCGACGCTTTCACCGGTTGCCGCGATCAAATCGCGCCGATCGAGTTTGAGCGCATCCACGTTTTCGCGACTGTCGATCAGCACGCACAAGAACGAGATTCCGCGTCCTCCAAACACCCGCGGCGGTGCGAGTACGCTCGCGCTGGGCAAACCAAGTGCATGCGCGACCGGCGCCGCGTCGAATGCCTCGCCGATCGCCTCTACGGGCGGAGGCGTCATCCACAGCACATCGTCCTCGCGGCGCACCGGTATCACACCGGCCCCCATCTCGAATTCCAAATCGTCGCCCGCGCGTCCGCAATGCTGCAAGACGTATGCCGTTCCGAGCGTTGGATGCCCGGCAAACGGCAGTTCCCTGCCCGGCGTGAAGATGCGCACGCGGGCGTTAACTCCTTGCGTCGAGCGCATGACGAAGGTGCTTTCCGAGAGGTTCATCTCACGGGCGACGACTTGCATTATTCGATCGTCGAGACCGTCGGCATCGAGAAAGACTGCCAGCGGATTACCGCCGAACCGCTGCGACGTGAACACGTCCACATGATACATCGGAAGCTTCATGGACCTTCCTTGTAACACACCGGGTGCAACTTGCGCCAGCGGGATTGACGCGGCAACCATCTTCACACGCGCGCAAGCAGCGTGGAACCAGCGTTTTGTGCCGCCGTACGAGTCGTTCACGCTTCCCTGCGCTTCAACGTTCCTGGCCGACCGCTGTACGGGCAATCCGACGGTGCAGTTCATCGTGCGACTCTCCGACGGCCGCACGTATGCGCATACGATCGCTGCCGATGGAAGTCAAACATCGGTGCTGATGCGTGGCGGTTACGTGTATGGTCCGGCAGGAGCGCCGTTCGGATTCTACCGGCGTAGACCCGCACCCGGCGCAACCCTCCCACCCGCGCCTCCGAATCTCGCCGCGGATCCGATCGCAACGATCGCAACGGTCTCTGTCGTCGATCGTGCTTACGACATTACGCTGGCCGGCATCGAGACCATCGACCCGCATCGCTGCTATCACTTGCGGCTTCGTCCGCTTCGCGATCCTCAAAACTACCCGCTGCGCGACGTGTGGGTCGATACGTCAACGTACGACGTCGTGCGCTTGACGTACGTGCAGCCATTCAATACGAACCTCGCAACCGTAACCTACGATTTTGCGCCGGTCGGTTCGCAGAACGTGTGGAGCATCGTTCATATCGACGCAACCGCGACGATCCACGATCTGCTCGCGACGCACACGGACCACGTTTCCGAGGATCTCCACGACATCGAATTTCCGGCCAGCGAGCCGGACGACTATTTCACGCCGTAAGATCGGCGCTGCGCCGTTTTGGCCGCTTGCCGGATGGGTAGTTGGCCTGCATGAAATATTTTCTTGCAACCGTCGCCTTGCTTGCTCTAAGCGCGTTGCCCGCGATCGCGGCGAACGGCGGCATTTCCGGTAGAGTCGTGGATGCGTACTCCGGCGCGCCGGCTTCGGGCGTACCGGTTGCGATTTACCGCATGCCCGTTCGACACGGAGATGTGGCCGTAGCCCAGATCCGAACGGACCGACACGGGCGCTTTGCGGACATCGGCCTATCCGCTGGGCGATATCTGGTGATCGCCGACATCAAGGGTCGCCTCTCCAGTTGTGCCGTCCACGACGATGTGATCGACGGTGAGATCACAACGATGCAACTCTCCGTTGGCGCGCAAGGCCGCATAACATGCTCGGGTCGGCACGTGTATTCGGTACCGACGCCGACTCAAGACGTCTACGTCATGCACTCGTAACGATTGGCGCGCTTTCTTGAAAGCGAGCGCAGCCGCGAAAGCATCTGGACCGTCATCGGTCGCCCGAACAGGTAGCCCTGTCCGTACTCGCAGCCGGCCCGCAGAAGCCACGACCGCTGCTCCTGGCTCTCAATGCCTTCCGCGACCAGCGTTCGGCGCAAGCCGCGCGCGAGTCCAATCACGCCCCTCACGATCGCCGCATCGCTGGCATTGAACGGCAAGCCCGCAACAAAAGATCGATCGATTTTCACCGTGTCGAAAGGCAACCGCTTGAGGTACGTTAACGAGGAGTAGAACGTACCAAAGTCGTCAAGTGAGAGCTCTACGCCGAGCTCATGGCAACGCGTGAGCACGTCTTGCGCTAAAGACACGTCCGCCATCGCGGCGGACTCGGTAACCTCGAGCTCTAGGAGGTTCGGCGGCAAGCTGCTGCTGTTCAGCAACTCGCGAAGATGCTGGGAGAATCCGGCGTCCTCCAACTGGCGCGCCGAGAGATTCACCGCAATTCTGCACGGCATCCCCTCACGTAACCACTGCGACGATTGCCGTATCGCCTCGCGCAAAACCCAATCTCCGATTAGACTCATGAGCCCGCTCTGTTCGGCGGTGCCAATGAATGCATCGGGATACACGATACCCCGCTCCGGGTGGATCCAGCGTATCAGCGCTTCGACCTTTGCGAGATCACCCGAGTGCAAATCGACAATTGGTTGATAATGCAGCGCGAACTCTTGGTGCAGCAGCGCCGAGCTCAGCTCGTCCACAAGCCTTCGCCGCGATCGCGTCTCTTGGGCAAACTCGCGGCTGTAAGCGCACACGGCATTTTCACCGACGCGACGTGCCTGATGAGCCGCAGCGTCAGAGCGATCGAGTAGCTCCTCGGCGTTCACCGCATCTTCCGGATATAGCGCGATGCCGACCCCGGCGCTGAGCATAATGGCATCTGCGCCGACCTCGAACGGTTCCCAAAATGCCGCAACCAGCTCGTTGCCCAGCATTTCGGCGTCTGCTATCGACGACACCGAACCGGCGATAACCACGAATTCGTCTCCACTAAACCGAGCGAGCTCGTCGGAGGAACGAACGCGCGCTCGCAGGCGTGCAGAGATCCGATGGAGCATTGCGTCTCCTGCGGCATGACCAAACCGCTCGTTGACCGCCTTGACTCCATCGACGCCAACAAACAGCACGGCAAAATGCTGCCCGCTCCCGCCCGGCTGCGTGAGGTTCCTAACCTGGCTTTCAATGCGCGAACGATTGGGTAACCCCGTCAGTTCGTCGTAGGAAGTCAGCCGGGTCAAACGCTCGTGAGCCAAGTGACTCTCGCGAGCGCGAGCCCGCTGAGCCTCTTCAAGCGCGCGAGCCAAGCGCTCGCGCAGATTTGCCGCCTCTCTGATGAACGCGCCGAGCATCACCGTGGAAGAAAGAATCATGCAGGCTTTCCCGACATACCAGCCGATTGAATACCGATCGCAGATCAAACCTAGGAACGCGTCCAGCATTGACGCAACCAACGCAACAAATAGCCATGACGCGATACGGTGGCGATTTTGCGTTCGAGCGAGAAGCACGATGAGGGCCGCAAAATCGACTGCAAGAATTGCCGGGAGAACGACGCGAACCGTGATGCCGGTAAAAGATCTTCCATCGAATAGAAGCGGAATACCGGCGCCAAACCGAATCAGCAGTAGTGGCGCAGCAAGAGCAACGGCAATGCACGCAAGGATCGTCGCTGCGACGACGCGGGGACTTGCGCTATTCGAAATCCTTTCGTCGCAGGGAAGCGCGCCTGCCGTAGCGGCGAGCAATATCAGTGCCGGAAAGGCGATGTGCCAGAGCATCCACAGCTCGAGCGCCGTTTGATCGGAAGCGCCGAAAAGACCGTGCGCCGAGAAGACGCGCGGAAAGGTTAGAAGATAGGGAATCGCGAGGAGACCACTTGCGGCGTACGCGGCGCCAAGAAACGGCAGCCAGCGGATCCGTGAACGCGCGAATTCAGAGAACAGGATAAATGCCGACATCAGGTCGGCGACAATCACGCCCCCGGTCACTGCGGGGACGACCGATGCAACCGGATTACCGGGAGTCCGCCCAATAAAAGCGACCGCTAGGGCTGCGGCGACCACCCCGCACGACGAGAGGTAGAGCAGCCGGCGCGCTCGCGGCGACGACTCATACAGGGCAAGGCTCATGACACACCTTAGGAGGGGCGCATACACCACATGGCCCCCTTAGAGTAATCGGGTGCCGGCTACTCCGGGCTTAACTCACGGGGCAGATGGTGACCCCGGTTCTTTCCAGAGCCTTGCGTATTGCACGCGCGAATTCGATCGCGTGCGGACCGTCGCCGTGCAGGCAGATGGTCTCCCCGCGGCCGGAGCGCGTAAGTTCGAGTGCTTGAGCTACGGCTTCCTCGACGTTTTCGATCAGCGCGCCCGGTTGATCGCGAGGGATAAGTGAACCATCGGGCCGATAGCCGCGGTCACCGAATACCTCGGCGATCGCGCGCAGCCCGTGCGCGCGGGCGCTTTCAAGTTGCGCGCCGCCTGCGAGCCCCACGACGGCGAGTTGCGGATCGAGGTCGCGCACCGCTTGCGATATCGCGTCGGCAATCGGGCGATCTCGTGCCGCAACGTTATACAGCGCGCCGTGCGCTTTAACATGACGCAGGCGCGCTCCCTGCTCGCGCACAATTGATTCGAGCGCGCGAACTTGAGCGACGACGTCGCGATAGATCTCTTCGGGCGTTCGCTCGATGACAGCGCGACCGAAATGCTCCCGATCGGGATACGACGGATGCGCTCCGATCGCGACGCCGTGTCGGATGGCGCTACTCACGGTGGCCTTCATCGTACTTTCGTCGCCGGCGTGCACTCCGCAGGCGACGTTGGCCGACGTTACGATCGCCATCATCGCGTCGTCATCACCGCAACCTTCACCCAGATCGGCGTTAAGATCCACGGACATATTTCCGAATACGATCGGTGGCGCGTTCGGCTTCATCGAGCGTGCACGGCACGAAGCGTACCGGCGCACCGATTCGCGCTTGCGCGAGCATCCAGACGTCAGCCTCGATTAGGACGCCCGCGATCGGATATCCGCCCGTCGTCGGTGCGTCGCTCATCAAAACGATCGGCTCGCCGGACGGCGGAAGCTGAACCACACCCGGGAACACGGCTTGCGAACGAATCGAGCCGGACTCGTGCGGCATGGCGTCGCCTTTTAGTCGAACTCCCATGCGATTACTTTCGTGTCCAACGAACCAGCTCTTGTTCCAAACCTGTTCGTACCCGGGCTCAGGCAGCACGCGCATCGGTAGCACATCGCTCGCAAACGCGTCCGCGGCGAAGTCTGCCTGCGGCGCATTGAACGACCCACGCTTTGGAGCCGCCGTGGTATCGCCAAGCATCAAGCGGTCGCCTGGGCGCAGCGCACGCCCTTGGTAACCGCCCATCCCCGCAGCGCAATCCGTCGTGCGTGAGCCGAGGACAGCGGGCACGTCGATGCCTCCGTCGATTGCAAGAATGGTACGCAATCCGCAGCGAGGCGAACCGAGCACCAACCTCGACCCCGCGCCGGCCGTGTGCGTTGTCCAAGGTGACACAGCTGCATCGTCGATCTGCGGATCGCAGTCCGCACCGGCGAGCGCAAATCGGGCCGTCGCTTCGAACACCGCGTTGAAACCGCCCATCACGATCTCGATTGCGGCAGAACCGGCGTTGCCGACCAAAAGGTTCGCGATCGTATACGCTAGCAAATCGCTCGCCCCGCACCAACCGACGCCTTGGTCGCGATAGCCCTCACGCCCGCGGTCGACCACCAGGCTTTGGATTCCGGCGCGCTCGATTCGCAATACGCGTTGCGTCATTGCGTCACAAAGCGCACGCGATCGCCCAACTCGAATAGCGAAACCGGCTCGCGTGACGGATCAAACATCGTGCACGGCGTGCGTCCGATCACGTGCCATCCGCCCGGAGAATCAAACGGGTAGACCCCGCTTTGCGCGCCGGCGATCGCCACAGAACCGGCTGGCACACGCGTGCGCGGCTGCTCGCGTCGCGGCAAATGCAGACGGCGATCGAGCCCGTCGAGATACGCAAAGCCAGGCAAGAATCCCAAGAACGACACGACGTATTCGGCACTGGCGTGCGCATCGATCACCGCTTCTTCCTTGAGCCCGCAGCGTTCCGCGACCGCGGGAAGATCCGGTCCATCCGTCCCGCCGTAGTGCACGGGAATCTCGATCGTGCGCGCCTCGACGACAGCATCGCGCGCATCATCCCAGGCACGACCGAGTTCGCGCTCCATCGTGTCGTACGCGATCGTGTGGCGCTCGAAAATCACGGTGAGGTTGCCGGCGCCGACCACAACCTCGCGCGCGTGCGAGCGCACCCGTTCGTCGCGAGCGACCGCCCAAATGCGCCGTTGCACGTGCGGTGCCGACTCACCCGCGTCCAGGACGATCGCCGATTGGCCCAAACGTCGAATGTTGGGCGTTCCAAATTGGCTCATCAAAAGAGGCGATTCGCCACCTGTTCCCGCAAGCACTATTCCATGGATCGCTCCGACCCGTCGCTCAAGCCGTCGATCACGGAGGTCGTTGCCGACGTACCGGGCTGGCAGCGTGTCAAACCGCGCATCCCGGATACACCACAGCGCCGGCGCTTGGAGGCGCAGCGTAGCGTTCGCGAGATCGTGTTCGGCGCACAAGATGGGATCTTGACGACGCTCGGTATCATCACCGGCGTCGGCGCCGCCGAAGGTGCGCGCTGGGCCGTGTTTATCAGCGGTTTCCTAGCGATGCTGGCCGGCGCACTTTCGATGGCCGTTGGCGAGTATCTCGGCAGCAAATCGGAGCGCGAAGTGGTGCAGGCCGCGATCGCGATGGAGAAAGCTGAGATGGCGGACGATCCGCAGGGCGAGTTCGCCGAGCAGGTTGCGTATTACAAGATGAAAGGCTTTAGTGCGCAAGAGTCGCAGATGATCGTAACGCGGCTCACGCAGCACCCCGACATCTACTTGTATGAGATGATGCGCGACGAGTTCGGTATCGATCCGCGCGAGGCGGAGCAAGCCGATCTGCGCGGACCGCTGGCGATGGGAGCGTCGTTTGCCGTCGGCTCGTTCGTTCCGATACTCGCGTTCCTCGTACCGCTGAGCATGTTCGGATCGACGATGCTTGCTCTCGCTCTCGCCGTTGTCGGATTATTTGTCGTCGGGATCTACGCAGCGCGGAACAGCGATCGCAATCCCATCGCCAAAGGTCTGGAGATCGTCGCCTACGGCGTCATCGTATTTGTAGTCTCGTTTGCAGTGGGACGTTTCATTCCGCCGCTCTTCGGGCACTCCCCGGTTTCGGTCGGCGGCTAAGGCAGTACGCCTTCGAACGACTCGCGCTGATACGCATCGAGCAACGCCTGCAGCTCCGCTACGCGCTGCGCACCCATGCGTTGCGCCGTTTTTGTGATCAGCCGCGGCGGAATGTCGCGAATGAACGTACGCAGGGTCCTGATAGCGGGAGCGGCGCTGGCGGCCGCTTCGCCGCTGAGCGCGATCATGCGCACGGCGCCGATGGCGCCGAGGAAGTCCAGCGAATCCGCATCATGCAGCACGATGGCGTTCGGATCGCTTCCCGGACTGCTATAGTACATGTGCCCGCGCATCGCGGCCTGAACGCTAGCGAACTTCGTCATGGGAAAACCTGCGTTGCGCAGGATCGATTCGCTCTCGCGGGCGGCGACGTCGCCGTGCTCGCCCTTGGCTTGATATGGTGCAAAAGCGGCCATATCGTGCAGCATGCACGCTGCAAACAGTACGTCGGTGTCGACCGCCAGGCCGTCGCCCTTGGCCAGCTCGAGTGCGATCTGGTAGTTGCGCTCGCCATGCTGCCATCCCCACGCCGGATGCGTGAACGTCGTTCGCGCAAGATTGTAGACCGTCACTTTCCACGGCGCATCGAGCGGAATTCCGCTCGCGGTTGTCGGAGCCGCAGCAGCAGGAGCGGACAGTCCCGCCATAACGAACGTGAACGCCGCCAGACAAACGAAGTTCTTCATGCCTAACGTCATTCAACGCATCGTAACCAGCGCATTCCGGATCGACCGGAATGCCTTCGAGCCGGTCTTTGCGGTACGCAGCGCGATCGGCGTCGTCGTCGCGATTCTGGCTGGATACTCGACCGGGGTGCCGATTTACGCGGTGGCCGCCGGTATAGGCGCAATGAGTGCCGGATTTGGATCGTTGCAAGGCGTGTATCGCACGCGAGCCGCCACGATGACGGAGATGGCGCTTGCAATGTCGTTCTCAACGGCGATCGGCTCGCTCTGCTCGCATTCCGCAGAGCTAGGTGTTCTTGCGGTTGGCGTGTGGGGATTCGGTTACGGAATGATTGCTGCGCTGGGCCCAGGCGCCGCCGCAATCGCCGTGAACGCAACGATCGCGCTGGTCATCTTCGAACATTTCCCGCAGCCGTTGCACGTTGCGGTAGGGTGCGCGCTCATCATGTTCGCCGGCGGTCTGTTTCAGACGCTCCTCCTCGTCGTACTCTGGCCAATCCAACGCTACCCGCAAGAAAGGCGGGCGCTCGCCGCCGCCTATCGCGATCTCGGCAACTATGCGGCCGGAGCGCAAAGCGAGCCGCGCGTGCCTTTGAGTCTAGCCCTGACGGTCGTGCGCAAGACGCTCGCCGATCCGCGTCCCTTTGGGCGACGTCCAGCTGCCGCTGCGTTTCAGACCCTGCTTGACGAAGCGGAGCGAATTCGCGCAACCCTCGCGCTGCTGACGACCAACGGCAGCGAAGAGTTTGCGCGCGTCCGGCCGCAGGTCGCTGCGACATTACGCGGCATCGCCGACGCGCTCGAGAGGGCGCGGGCTCCCGACGAAAAACTGCGTGAGTTGCTCGACGTACCGGCGAGCGATGCAACGGTGGGCGCGCTCTATGGTCAACTGCGGGCGGCATGGCGTAGCGCGCGCGTGCCGCTCGGCGGCATCTCAATTCCACGAAGCGTGCCGTATCCCAGGCATTTTCCGCAGCTTGAAGCGCCGCTCGCGACGATCCGAAAGAATTTGCGGTTGGATTCGCAATTCGGTCGTCACGCTGTCCGCCTGGCCGTTGTCCTGATGATTGCCGGTGTCCTTTCGCACGTATTGCCAATTGCACGCGGTTACTGGATCACGCTGACGGCTGCGCTCGTGCTGCGTCCGGATTTCACAACAACGCTGTCCCGTGGGCTCGCGCGCATCGCGGGAACGATCGTCGGCGCGGTTGCCGCGACCGCAATCGTGCTCGCCGTTCCCGACACGCCGCACGTGTATCTCACGCTCGCGATCGTGTTTGCAGTGCTCGGATATGCGGCGTTTCAGCTGAACTACGCGCTGTTCAGTCTTACGATCACGGCGTACGTTGTATTCATTCTGTCGTTGCTCGGCACGCCCGAGAGCGCAGCGGTGCAGAATCGCCTGATCGCGACGCTCGCGGGCGGCCTGTTGGCGATGCTCTCGTATGCGGTCTGGCCGACGTGGGAAGCGCCGCATACACGCAAGCGCTTGCGCACGCTGGTGGAACTTGACTTCGATTACACGCGCTTGCTCTTCGCCGGGTTGATCGACCCTGCCAAACGCGATCTTGCACGAATGCGCGAACAGCGTGTACCAGTGTGGAACGCGCGGTCTGCCGCCGAGGAGTCGCTCGAGCGTATGCTGGCCGAACCTTTGGGGACGCACGATCTGGAAGGCGAGGTCGCGCTTGGGATCACGGCGGCAGAGCAACGCTTGGCACTCGCAAACACTGCGCTTTCGAGCCTGTATGAGGATTCATCAACGCCGGCGTTTCCGGAGCTGGCTCAGATGGCGAATGTGCTCGCCGGTGTGACACCGGATCACGCACAGGGCTTGCGCGATGCTTACGACAAAGCCGCGCACGCGCTGTCGGGCAGATCGGACGCAAACACCGCCGCGCTTCTGATCAGCTGCGATCTCGTCGTCGACAGCATCAACACCATCGTCGAGCTCTGGGAGCGCGCAACGAGTTAGGAGCCGTAGAACGCGATGTGATGCTCATAGTCGTAGACGATGTGGACCCTTGGCGGCCCGGCGTCACCATAAACGAGTTGGCTGCGATAGAGCGGCGGCCGCAACCGCGAGCAAGAATGCGAGCATCGTCGGACTGTTTCGCGGGTTGGAGCGATGCTCTTTGTTTTCCTCGTCCTTCGACTACGGCGCTGCGCGCCTACGCTCAGGATGACAAGATGGAGGCTCTCGCGAAGCGGCAGGCGTGCCTGAGTTCGTGTATTCCATGTATCGCGTCGGCAAGGTCGTACCGCCGAAGCGTCAGATTCTCAAAGATATTTCGCTCAGCTTCTTTCCCGGTGCCAAGATCGGCATACTCGGATTGAACGGAGCGGGAAAATCGTCGTTGCTGCGGATTATGGCCGGGGCCGATACCGAGTTCGACGGCGATGCGGCTCCAGCCGCGAACCTGTCGATCGGATATTTGGAGCAAGAACCGAAGCTCGATCCCGAGCTGACCGTGCGCGAAGCAGTCGAGCAGGGTTTGGGCGAGTTGCTGGCTGCGCGCGAGCGTTTGGAAGAGCTGTACGCCGAGTATGGAAATGCCGACGCCGACTTCGACAAGCTTGCCGAAGAGCAATCGAAGCTCGAGGCGATTCTGCAAGCTGCTGGCCACGATTTGGATCAGCAGCTCGAGATCGCGGCCGACGCACTGCGGTTGCCGCCGTGGGACGCAAAGATCGCACCGCTTTCCGGCGGCGAGAAACGGCGCGTTGCGCTCTGCCGCCTGCTGCTATCGAAGCCCGACATGTTGCTGCTCGACGAGCCGACCAACCATCTCGACGCGGAAAGCGTCGAGTGGCTCGAACAATTCTTGCAGCGCTTTCCCGGAACGGTCGTCGCGGTAACCCACGATCGGTACTTTCTCGATAACGCGGCGGAATGGATTCTCGAGCTCGATCGCGGCCGCGGCATTCCGTGGAAGGGCAACTACAGTTCATGGCTCGATCAAAAGCAGGAGCGGCTTGCGGGTGAGGAAGCCGCCGAATCCGCCCACCGGAAAGCGCTCAAGCGCGAACTCGATTGGGTGCGTCAAGGCGCAAAGGGACGGCAGTCGAAGAGCAAGAGCCGTCTGACGCGTTTTGAAGAGCTCTCCAGCTACGATTACCAAAAGCGCAATGAAACGCAGGAAATCTTCATTCCCGTTGCCGAGCGTTTGGGTGAGAAGGTTATCGAGCTCAAAGGCGTACGCAAGGCCTATGGCGATCGGCTGTTGATGGACGACGTCACTCTCTTCATTCCGCCGGGTGCAATCGTCGGTATTATCGGCCCCAACGGCGCGGGCAAGACCACGCTCTTCCGCATGATCGCCGGCAAAGAGCAGCCCGACGCCGGAACGATTACGATCGGCCCTAGCGTCAAACTCGCGCTCGTCGATCAGAGCCGCGAAGCGCTGGCGGGCACGAAGACGGTTTGGGAGGAGGTCAGCGGCGGGCTGGACCTTTTGCAGGTCGGCCGCTTCGAAATGAATTCGCGCGCGTATCTCGGGCGCTTCAACTTCAAAGGCGCCGACCAGCAAAAAAATGTCGGGCAGCTCTCGGGCGGCGAGCGAGGACGATTGCACTTGGCAAAAGCGCTGCTTGCCGGGGCCAACCTGCTCTTGCTCGACGAACCGTCGAACGATCTCGATGTTGAAACGCTCCGCGCGCTCGAGGATGCGCTGGTTGAATTCGCGGGCACGGTGCTCGTAACCAGTCACGATCGCTGGTTCCTCGACCGTATCGCAACGCACATCCTGGCATTCGAAGGTGAGAGCAGCGTGAGATTCTTCGAAGGCAACTATCAGGAATACGAAGCCGACAAGATCAAGCGCCTGGGCGAAGAGGCCGCGCGCCCGAAGCGCATCCGCTACCGCCCGCTAACGCTAAGTTAACGTGTATAACCACCAGCGGGGCGCGTTTTTGCGGGCACCGCGATCGAAGTAGACCACAGCGATGCGGCCATCGACGGTTTCGAATTCAAACCAATGCTTTTTGAGATATACGTCGCCCCGGTCTTCTTTCGTCGAGCGCCAGGTGCGACGCAGCTCGCGCACTTCGAGACGCTCGTCACCGAAAGCAAATGCGTGCGGTAAGGACGGCTCTGCATGCGAGAGCGCGGCAACGTCGAGGGCGCCTTCGGGAACCAGCGGCTTACCGACGAATCCCATGATCCGAACGTTAGATGCGCATCGGCATTGACCTCGGCGGCACCAAGACTGAAATCGTCGCCCTCGACGGCGAGGGTCGCGAACGCGTGCGCCGGCGCGTCGCTACCCCGCAGGGTGATTACGGGGCAACCGTCGAGACGATTGCCGGGCTCGTCGCCATGGCGGAACGCGAACTCGGCGTTCACGCTAGCGTCGGTATCGGAACGCCCGGCGCGCTTTCCAAGCGCACGGAGCGCATTAAGAACGCGAACAGTACGTGGCTGATCGGGAAGCCGTTACGCGCCGATCTCGAACGCGCACTCGAGCGAGAGATTCGCATGACGAACGACGCAAATTGCCTCGCGCTCTCCGAAGCAACCGACGGCGCCGCAAGTAACGCGAACGTCGTATTCGGCGTGATCCTCGGAACCGGCGTCGGCGGAGGAATTGCGGTCGGCGCACGCCTGCACGATGGACCTAACGCAATCGCCGGCGAGTGGGGCCACACGCCACTGCCGTGGATGCACGATGACGAAGCGCCGGGTCCCGCCTGCTATTGTGGTCTGCGCGGGTGCATCGAAACGTTTCTCTGTGGTGCGGCGTTTGCTCGCGAGCCTTCGCTCGATCGATACCTCGATCGCTTAGCCCGCGGGCTCGCCGTCATCGCAAATATCCTCGATCCCGACGCGTTCGTTCTCGGCGGCGGCGTCTCGAACGAACACGCGATCTACGTGCGCGTTCCGGGGCTCATGCAGCGCTATGTCTTCTCCGACGCGTTCGACACGTCAATCGTACCGGCAGCTCACGGCGACTCAAGCGGCGTGCGCGGCGCTGCGATGCTTTGGCCCGCACACGCTTAACGCCACCGCAACTGGCTCACGCATGGTATTGTGTCGCGCTGAAAAACCAGCGCGCGGCGAGCGCTGCGATAGCGAGAGCGAGAGTTCCGGTAAACACGAAGTACGTTAGCGCTTCCGCCAGCATCATCTCGTCAGGAATCGTGCGCAGTTGCTTGAACATTCGGCCTCCTTCGAGTGAGTATGGCGAGTGTTCCTGACAGAATCTAATGCAAATAATGTGATTCTGCTGAGCGGAACCGATGCGCCCATCCCGTTTTGTGACAACTAAAGAATGCGGTTTCATTGAACGCATTCAGCGCGCTTTCAGCGCTGCCATAGGTTGTTGTCAAGAAACCTCGGCATACTAACAACGTTCCGACATGTGATCCAAAAGGAGGATCCGCGGATATGCTCAAGCACCCGATCCGCGCACGCCGCACATGATCGTGGTGTGCCCTCTTGCTTCCATTGCGCTTACTGCGCTGCTCGTTGTCGGCGCGAAACACAGTGCGCAAGCTGCGCCTTGGCTGGTAAACGCGACCGCCTCGACTCCGGCGACCTCCGCCCAGCCGGCCGGATTGAACGGCGAGATTCGAGAGACCACGATGATCTCAAGCGCGCTTGTCGGTCTGGTCTCGCTCATCGTAATCGGCGCAACGATCAGCGGGAGCTCGATTCGCACGCGCTTGGTACAAGAGGTGCGCCGCAGACGCTCGCTCGAGCGCACTACCGTAGGACTGCAAAGGTTCGTGGAAACGATGCCGCAGATCGGATGGATCACCGATGCGAATGGCGCGCTAATGTACCTGAGCGATCGCTGGTTTCATTACACGGGACAAGACCCCATCAAAGTCGTCGCGTACGATTGGAGCGCCTTCGTGCATCCCGATGACGTCGCGGCATCGCTGGCAACCTGGGAGTCCAGCCTGCGAACCGGTATTGTCTACGAGGTCGCGTTCCGGTTACGAAGCGCCAGCGGCGAATATCACCTCTTCATCGACCGCGGAATCCCCGACCGCGACGGCGACGGAACGATCGTACGATGGGTTGGTTCGTGCACCGACATCGATCTTGTGCATGCGCAGAGAGGTTCCTCGCGCCGGCGCCTCAAGTAATTCTGTCAAGAACGCCTGCGCTTGGGCAACGCCTTGATCGCGCGTTGCGCCTGCGCGAGGATCGCGCGCGCTTGCGGTTCGAGCGCGTCGAGCCTCGCGCGGTCGGCTTGCATGAGGTCCGCCTGCGCTTGCGTCGGGCCATCGAATGCCGTCGCGATGATATGCCGGAGATAGGCTATTTGGTCGACGACTTGCGCCGGCTGCTTGTATCCGGCATTCTCGCTGCCGTTTCCGTTGCGCAAGCGATCGCTGAATGCCGCAAGCTGTGCTCGCAGCTTCGGATCGGCCTTGCCGAGCTTTTTCTCATCTTCACGCGCCTGAGCGAGCCACGCCTCACCACGTTCCTGATCGACGGCCAGCGATGCAAGCGCCCGGTATTGCGCCCGTAACTGTTGCGACGACACCTTGACGTTGGGATCGAGGCGAACGGTCAACGGCACACGCAGCGTTAGGCCCCGCGCCTTCAGTTGCACCGTGTACTCACCTGGCAAAACCTGCGGTCCGGTAATCTCCAAGCCGTAGAACACGTAATACGGACGGCTGTCCTGCTTCGTTTTCGGCCAGCCCGGCGGATCGGTCGAGAGGTCCCAGACCAGGCGATTGATACCGTCTTTCGCCGTTCCGTCTAAATGACGAACGATCGTACCGGTAGCGTCGAATATCTCGATCGCAATCCTTTCGGCCTGGAGCTTGGGACGTTTGCGGCCCCGGCGAGGTTTTGGCACCACGCGCGCCTTCAGGTAATAGGAGATCACCGCACCGTACGGCTTGTTGTCGGCAACAAAGGCGTTCTGTCCGATGTCGTGATACGGACGCGATGTGTAACGCCACGCATCCGCCGGCGGGAAGAGCGCGACTTGACCTTTCACAGCGTGCGCCAGACCCTCGAGCGGCGCGATGTCGTCGAGAATCGCAAAGCCGCGGCCGTGCGTCCCCGCAATCAGATCGTTCGCGTCGGGCTGAATCTGCAGATCGTAAACCGGTACGTGATCCATTCCCAAGAGAAAATCTTGCCAGTGCGCGCCGCGATCGAATGAGATCCACACTCCGTCCTCCGTTCCCGCAAAGAGCAGCGAAGGCTGCCGCGGATCTTCGCGGACGACATACGCCCAAAGCCCAAGGCCGCGGTCGATCCGCGACCACGTCGAACCGCCGTCGCGCGTCACGAAAACGTAGGGACGAATATCGCCCAAACGATGCGCGTCAAACGTGACGTATGCGATGTTGCCATCAACTTTCGAAGCCTCAATCGACGCAACCAGCGCGTGTGCGGGAGCTCTAGTAATGTTCTTGCCGACGTCGCTCCACGATGCGCCCCCGTCGCGCGTTACCTCGACGTGCCCGTCGTCGGTCCCAACCCAGAGCGTGTTTGCGTTCACGCCCTCGGCAATCGCATAGATCGTGCAGTAGGTTTCGGCGTTCGTGTCGTCGTGCGTGATTGGTCCGCCGCTCGGCAGCAGCCATGCCGGGTTACACGGTTGCGTGAGATCCGGGCTGATCGCCGTCCAGGATTGACCCTGGTCGCGCGATTTGAACAGCACGTTGGCACCGAAATAGATCGCGCTGCGGTCATGACGCGAGACCAACAGCGGCGCGCTCCAATTGAAGCGATACTTGTACGATCCGGCGCCGGTGCCGAACGTAATTTCTGGTTGCGGCGAGATGTAGCGCGCTTCTCCCGTGAGCAGATTGCGCCGGGTCAAATCGCCAAAGTGCGTATCTTCGTAAATAATGTTGGCATCGCGCGCGTCGGCGGTCGCATACTGCCCGTCTCCCCAATCCGAGATGTTCTTCCACGCACCAAGATCCGCGCCGGTGTCGTTCCAGAGTGTGCTCGGCCCCCACCACACTTCGTGATCCTGCATTCCGCCCATCACATGGTACGGGATCGCTCGGTCGTAACCGACACGATAGATCTGAGCAAACGGCACGGTATTGACGAACGACCACGCCTCGCCACCGTTGTTGCTGAAATCGAAGCCCATGTCGCTCCCGAGCAGCACGCGCTTGGGATTGCTCGGATCGATCCAGACGTCGTGATTGTCGCCGCCCGCCTCGACGCTATGAAAGGTTTTGCCGCCGTCCTTCGAGCGCTTGAGCTCGCCGGAAATGTTCCAGACCACGTTTGGATTGTCGGGGTCGACACGCACCTGACTAAAGTAGAACGGACGAAACACGAGGTCAGGATCCGCGTTCACCAGTTTCCACCGGTTTCCGTCATCGTCCGATCGATAGAGCAGGCCTTTCCGCGTCGGAACGATCGCATATACAACGTTCGGGTGATGCGCGCTGATCGAGGCACCGACGCGGTTGATGACGCCGCCAGGCAAGCCGTCGCGACGCGCCGGATCGGTCAACTTCGTCCAGGTGACGCCGCCGTCAATCGAGCGGTACAAGCCGCTGCCCGGACCACCGCCGCGAAACGTCCACGGCTGCCGCAGATAGTCGAACGTTCCCGCGAACGCTACGCGCGGATCAGCCGGATCAAACGCGACGTCACTGCCGCCCGTGGTCGGATTGACATAGAGCACGCGCTGCCAGGTGCGGCCGCCATCGGCCGTGCGATAAATTCCGCGCTCTCCACCCGGTGAAAACTCCGGACCCATTGCCGCAACGAGCACGACGCTCGGATCGGTTGGATCGATCGCGATCTTCGCAATGTGTTGCGAACCGCGCAGGCCAAGCGGCTTCCATGTCCTTCCCGCATCACTCGACCCGAACACACCGTCACCAAGCGCTGCGGTATTGCGCGGAAATCCCTCGCCGGTGCCGACGTAAAGCACGCGCGGATTCGAGGGAGCGACGGCAATCGCACCGATCGACGTCGAACGGCCCTTATCGAAGATCGCGTCGAACGTCATACCGCCGTCGGTCGATTTGTACAATCCGCCCGAGGAGTGCCCGAGGTAGATTGTGTTTGGATCGCCGGGGACGCCGGCGACCGCATCGAGCCGTCCGCCCATCACGGCCGGACCAACGATGCGCCACGCGAGTGCTCCGAAGTCCTTCGGCGCTACCGTCGCGCTAGGTGCGGACTGTGCCGAAAAGGCGGCCTCGTGTTTCGGCGGTTGTGCGGCGCATCCGCAAAGAGCCAGGACGACACAAAAAAAGAACCGGCGTGCGCGCAAGCGGTTATTCCCCCAACGTCGCTTTTCATCGACTTCGTCCCTTGGCCTCTAGGCCGCGAACGAAAGCGTCGCGCGCAAGCCGCCTCCCGTATTGGCCAGCGTTACCGTTCCGTTCGAGCGCTCCACGCCGCGGTGCACGATCGAAAGCCCGAGACCGGTCCCTTCCGTTCCGGCGCTCGCATCGCCGCGATAAAAGCGGTCGAACGCGTGCTCGAGATCGCTATCGCTCATTCCGGGTCCGGAGTCTTCGACGCTGATCCAGCTTCGTTCGCCCTCGCGCCCCACGACGACGCGCACCGGTCCCGAAGGTGCATATTTGAGTGCGTTCTCGACCAGCGCCGTGAGCGCGTCGAGTAATTCTCCCGGATTGACCCGCGCCGGCGCTTCGCCGTTGGATCGCAACTCTACGCGATCGTAACCACCGGTGCGGAACGTCGCCACCACGCTTTCGGCGAGCTGGTTCAAATCGACGGTGGAGATTTCGCGTTCACCGTGCTCCAGACGCGCTAGAATAATAAGATCGTCGATGATGGCCTTCATGCGCCGGCTTTGTGCGAGCATGTTACCGTAGATCGTCTGCTCGCGCGGCGTTTGCGGCCGCAGTGCGCTAACGTGACCCATCAACACGGTGAGCGGCGTGCGCAGCTGATGTCCGGCGTCGGCGACGAACTGCCGCATCTCGTCCATCGCGTCGGAGCGTTTCTGGAATGCGTCGGTGATTTGCTGCACGGCGGCATTGTATGCGCGCGCGAGATCGCCGATCTCCGTGCGCCCTCGCGTCGTTACCGGCTGCGGAGTGAAATCCCCGGTTGCGAAACGCTCGAGCGCGCGCGTCGTGCTCAGCAGCGGTTCGAGCGTTCGTTGCGCCACGATCGAGGCAAGAAACCACGCGGGAATCAGCGTGAGCAAATCGACGACGACGGCGCCGATCAGCCAATTTACGCTCGTCGCGTTCAAATACTCCAGGTCCGGGAAAATGTCCACGCGCATCATCCCGAACGGGATGCTTTGCACCTCCAGGCGCGGGCCGATGCCGGGCGGATCGCGCAGCACCGGTGGAGGCGGTCCACCGATGAAGCTCAAGCGCGGCATGACGTCCATGCGAACGTGCAGACCGGCGATCTGCGCGTTCGCAAGCGCATCGACGTCGGCGAATTGCAGCCGTCCGTCCAGAGCGTATTGGAATGCTAGACGCGTAATTCGCAAAGACGCGAGATTGACGTCCGCGGCTACCGTGTTTCGCGCGATGTCGCACGCGGCAAGCCACACGATCGCGGAGATCGTGGCGACGAAAATGACCCACGCGGCGAGAAACGACGCGATGAGTCGAAGGCGAACCGATTGCAACATTACTGGGCGGAGCGAAGAGCGTACCCGACGCCGCGAATCGTGTGCAGCAGCGGTTCGCCGAATCCGTAATCGACTTTGTGACGCAGATACGAGATATAGGTCTCGACGGCATTCCCCGTCACCATGGCTTGGTCGCCCCACACCAGCGCAATGAGTTGGTCACGAGTGAAGACGCGGCGCGGCTCACGCACGAAGGTCGCCAGCAGATCGAATTCTCGAGCGGTAAGATCGATCGATCGTCCGGCGCGCACGACGCGCCGCGTTTGCAAATCGAGCGAGAGGTCGCGAAATGCGACGACGTGCGGCGCTTCGAGCCGCGGGCGGCGCAGCGCCGAGCGCACTCGCGCAACCAATTCAGGAATCTCGAATGGCTTGGCAATGTATTGATCGGCGCCCCGATCGAGTCCGTGGACTTTGTCGTCCGTTCCGCCTTTTGCGCTAATAATGAAGATCGGGGCCTGCGTCGTGCGCCGGAGATCGGGAAGCAGCGAAATTCCGTCGATTTTCGGCAGCATCACGTCGAGCAAAATCGCATCGGGTTCCCACTCGCGAACGAGCGTTAGCCCGCCTAGCCCATCGGCTGCGCTGCGCACCTCGAATCCGGCCTCGGTCAGCTCCAATTCCAGCAGGGTGCGAATATCGGGCTCGTCATCGATGACGGCGATCCTCGGTTGAAAGCTGTCCATAGTTTCCCAGAATACGCAGTTACTCTTGGGCCAGGCTTGGAAGGCATTCCTGCCGTACTTCCTGGCTGGTGCATCGCCAGAGCCCGGACGCAGCTCTCGTATCGATTGCGACGGCCGTCCCGCCGCACGCGCTCGGACAGGACGACATCGCTACCCGAATGCGTGCGCAGTTTTCGCAATCACAAGTCGTTCAACGCTTGCTGCCCGTCTTTGAGAGCACCGGCATAAAGCGCCGTCACTCGTGCGTTCCGATCGAATGGTATTACGAAAGCCACGGCTGGCCGCAGCGCAACGCTATCTACCTGGAATCCGCGCAATCACTCCTGGAACAAGCCGCGCGCGATGCACTCGAACGCGCAGATGTGCGACCAAACCAAATTGATACGGTGGTGGTCGTATCGACAACCGGCATCGCAACGCCGAGTTTAGATGCGCGCTTGATCGCGCCGCTGCGACTGCAGCCGACGGTTCGCCGTCTGCCGATATTCGGTTTGGGCTGCGTAGGCGGTGCCGTGGGACTCGCGCGCGCCGCGTCGATGGCGAAAGTGAAACCAAATGCAAACGTGCTGCTACTCGTCGTTGAGCTGTGCGCGCTTTGGTTCAGGCGGGATGACATTACCAAAAGCAACGTCGTTGCTACGGCCTTGTTCGGGGATGGGGCCGCGGCAGCTGTGTTGCGCACCGGCGCGCGTGGACCGCGGATCGGCGCTTCGGGAGAATACACGTTTCCCGATTCGCTCGACGTGATGGGCTGGGACGTTACCGATGACGGTCTTCGCGCCATCTTTTCGCGCGATATTCCCGCGCTGGTCGAGCAGCAATTCCGCCAAGCTCTCGACGAGTATCTCGCGCAATCGCACCTAAGGCGCGCGGACATTGACGTCTATTTGAGTCACCCCGGCGGAACGAAAGTGCTCGAGGCTCTCGAAGTCGCAATCGGCATCGAGCCGGGCTCGCTCGCCGACTCACGCGCGATTCTTACCGAATATGGAAACATGTCGGCCGTGACTGTGTTGTTCGTTCTCCAGCGCGCACTGCGAGAGGGCGCACTCGCCAGTGGCCGATGGCGGCGCGCGCTGCTCTCCGCCATGGGCCCAGGATTCACCGCGGCATTCGTTACGCTGGAGCAATGACGGTTCTACGATGGATCCTGGCAATCGTGGCATTGCAGCGCGTCGCGGAGCTGGCATATGCGCAGCGCAACACGAGCAGGTTGCTTGCGCGCGGCGGCGTGGAAATTGCGCCCGCACAGTATCCGTGGTTCGTCGCCCTCCACGCGACCTGGCTGGGCGCAATGCTGTTTTTTATCCCGGCGGACGCAGTACCCAATTGGTGGATCGTCGCGATCCTGGTTCTGCTGCAGGGAGCTCGCGTTTGGACTATCGCATCGCTTGGACCCTACTGGACGACGCGCATCATTACGCTGCCGGGTGCCCCGCTGGTGCGCCGCGGACCATATCGCTTTCTCCGGCATCCGAACTACGCAATCGTCTGTGCGGAGTTTGTGCTCTTGCCCCTAGCCTTCGGAGCCTGGATCATCGCAATCGTGTTCAGTGCCTGCAATGCGACTTTACTCGCATTCCGCATTCGGGCCGAGGAAGCCGCACTTGAAGCGCGAAGGTAAGGGCGCTTGGCATATTTAGCGGACGGATTGCATATAGAGCAAAAAAGTTGCGCGGATAAGCGCCGCTTGCAAGGTGATGCTGCTAGCCGTTAATAATCGCCATTTTAAGCAAAACTCAAGCAATCCCGTGCAAGAGGAGTTTTTGTGGCGGCAGCCGCCGACCGTGTGACGCCGGTGCAATGGAAAGCGTTAATTGCGTTCTTCCTCGGCTGGACTCTCGACGCGTTCGACTTCTTCCTCGTGCTCGTGGTTTTGCGCGAGCTACAATTCGTACCCGGAACTACTACTGCGGACTAGGAGGAGCCGCACATATTCGAAAGGAGAATCACTTGAAACGACTACTCATGGCGCTCGGCGCGACGTTCGCGTTGTTCGCCGTCGTCGGTGTCGGGATTGCTTCGGCGCAAACGACACCGGCCGGCGCCGCAACAACGAGTTCGACGGCGAGCTCAACGACGGTCGCGCAAGCAACCCCGGCGCCGAAACCACCGGCACTTCCGCTGGTCGTCTTCCATCTCACGCCGATTGCGACGTGGATGGTTGGCGGTTCGGACGTTGCTCGTCCGCCGAGCAAGGGCGGAACGACCGGAAACTACCAGTAC
>Ga0153924_1000304_pt1 | contig 32369 bp, 36 predicted proteins | sample TSNJ008MetaG_FD_104709 | JGI IMG/M metagenome (GOLD analysis project Ga0153924, IMG submission 104709) | Attine ant fungus gardens microbial communities from New Jersey, USA - TSNJ008 MetaG | ecosystem: Host-associated > Fungi > Mycelium > Unclassified | place: USA: New Jersey, Wharton State...
AGAGGCACCAACACCGCACTTGATATCTGTGATAGGTAGTGTATGATCAGACAGTGTGAAGCAGGGTAACGGCAAATCATTTTGTGTGTCATTGTCAAGGAGTCTAGGTTAAACTGCTGAGCCCTACAACCTAGGGGGCAGAACAACAAAATTAGATACCTTTGCACCAGCCAGACATTGACAGATGAATCTTCACTTCCTGAGATGAGGATAGAACCGTCATTTATAAACTTCAGCACATTCACTCTACGATAATGTGCATCCCAGGAGTTAAACAAGATGCCTGATGAGATCTGTGTAAAATGAGTGGATGCAATCGACATGTGGTGTGGATGAGATGACCTCCCACAGGTAAATTCTTCCTTGACTTGTCCCTCCTGCGCAGTAGTCTCCTTCTTTGTCAATGGCAAGACATGTCAACTTCTCTGGAAGAACAATTTTGAGCGCAATTTGATTCTATGACTAATATAGTGAGTGAACGAAACCAATGCAAAATCGAGAAGACTTACTTTTTGGAAGTTGTAAACGTTCAGAATGGACTTGTCTGACTGGGCAGCGAGAATGAATCCTCCTTGACGACTTGTAGATTCAAACACGGCAGTGCAATGGTTCCCGGCGTTTGTTTGCTTGAAAGAAACAAGATTTGCTGCATTATGGATATCATGAAGAAAAACAAGTCCCGCACTAGAGTCAGAGGGGTTTGGTGCTGTCGTGCACAGTACCAATTCCTGCAGACGCATGGTAAGCAGAATTTTTTTGCAAGGGATGCTGGAACCAAAAAAATCTATGGTCATGTGACTCGGCTTCTTTCATTAGCAGCGCGTGCCGCTGTCTAGGTTGCTCCTTGCACTTACACTCCTAAAGTTGTAAGCTGCCCTTCATGTCTACCAATTTGTATCAGCTCTTGGGAGTATCTAAGGATGCAACACCAGAGCAGAGTACGTCGTTAATTTATAATGTTGCTCAGCCGGCCCAACGATCTGCGTCCAGTCCGCAAAGCTTACCGGAAACAGGCTCTCAAAACACACCCGGACAAACTCCCGCCTGGATTGAGCGAGGAAGAAAAGTCTGTTTCTGCCGAAAGGTTCAAAGAGGTTTGTGGGTCTAGCAACGTTTGTCATAGAGGAGATGGTTCATCACCTCTGTAGATTAGCCATGCCTGCGAGATTCTGACAGACCCCGAAAGGCGGAAGGTGTGTAATATTTACAGCACCATTCAACTTCACCTCTGATAACTCATTTCTACAGGAGTATGATGTCTACGGCGTTTGGCCTCCTCCCAAGTCAGCTTCGGATGAAGACTTTGATCCATCCCGCGGTTTTTCTTCACCACTTTTTGCTACCCATAGCCACCGCTACCGCTCAACGCCATTTTTCAGAGATCCGTTTGAGCTCTTTGATTCTATCTTCCGAGAATTTGATGACCTTTTCACCCCTCGGGCCACTTCATCATCATCTGCCTTCATGCCCTTCAGTCCTTTTGATCCTTTTGAATTCTCAAGACCTCGAGGCATGCCCGGTTTCGTCGATCCATTTGGATCTATGCCTGGCCTTTTATCTCCTCTCTTCCGACCCACACTTACGAGTTCCTTCACTCGGGCGTCTGGAATCGAGCAAAATCAAGGTTACCAAACGCGCTCTGAGAGCTATGTAACTCATACCGTGAACGGAGTTACCCAATCTACTCATACTAGGCGCGACGGAGACGTGAGTTGTCTTCTCGATTTCCAGACTCAAGATTATAGCATAGAAATTATCTAGGGAAATGAGCATGTTCGGCGCAAACTTCCTAATGGGCGAGAAGTTTATACGATCAATGGTGTCGAGCAACCTGCCCGTGGCTGCATACAGCAGGCCAGTCATGAGCTCAGACAATCGTCCTACACCCAGTACCATCATCAGAGCGCCTTACCGCATCTCCAGCCTCAGCGCACGCAATCTCGTCAGAGAAGTCTTAGTCCGCGAAATCAGACCCGTCGTGATATATATTCGGTTCCTGCGGAGGGATATCACAACCTCCCACCCCCCTATCCTGGAAGTAACTCGTCTAGGACATTTGTTCGAAGGACTAGTAGAGGTAAGCCATTGACAGCCCATGATAGAGATGCCTCAAACTTATCGTTAATTCTAGATGTTAACAATACTAGAGGTGATGATACCTTTCTCATGTTTGCTGAGCCGTCCTTGACCAATGATGTAGGGTTTCCTCAGTATGATGAACGCCACTATTGGGCTCCTGATCTTCTATGAGGCATGTACATGTACACTGTTTTTGGCGATTATAATGGACAATTGTCCATGTATGCATCCCAGTTCTTACCGTCTACGTACTTTCATCAATCATTTTGCATTTTTTTTGCTACCTTGCAGAGCCAGGTTATTGTTTGAACTGAACATCTACAAAACCTACGCTAGCGTTCAATGAGCGGGGGCTAAGGGATGAAGACCGTTCAGGTCACTCAAGGTGCAAGTTCAGAATACTGAGGAGATCTGTGTCACTACTGCTACATACTACTGCTTTAGAAAACATGTAATTCAAGCCCAGCATTGACTGCTTAGGTAGAATCATTAGATTGGGCAGGTAATTTAGTAGACCACCAGAATCAGAAGTAAACAAATTTTAGTGGTGAGTGATAGGTAAACTAATGACCAACGAATGAAGCAATGAAGGCACAGAGAGCTAAAGAAAAGAATTGATAGTAGAGGAGTAGTTAAATACAGTGGTAACGACAACTAAAATCTAAGCAAAAAAAGAAAAAAAAGAAACACCAGCTGAAGACCCAGACATCACCACGGGATAACAAAAACAAGATTAGATCAATGATCAATGGACATACAAACACCTGAAAGTTGAATGGTTGAGAAAACACACAACTGGAAGAAAAAAGCTTGTACACTTCGTTACTCAAGGTTGACCTTTGGATTCGATGACAAAGAATAGGGTGGCTACGAGCGTGACGGATGAGCGACTGGGAAGGCTGATGACATTGGTGATACTTGTGCTTGTGTACCCTCATCAAAATTAGTAATTGATGGATTGGGGAGCACTCCAGATCCTGGCGTGTTGGGTGTGTTGACGGAGTGATTGCTCACTTTACTTACGAACCAGGACTTCAAAATTTGTTAGAGTCAGTAGAAACATTTTGGGATAAACGGTCGTACCGGCACCCAACCTCGGTCACCACCTTCTTCTTTCACAGCCTGAAATGGTTGTTGTCAATGTGGGGTCAACACCATCGGGAAGATCACTCACGTATGACCAATGGTTATATCGCTTAAAAACCCGTAATTGGTCACCTTCTACGAGTTCTAATTCCTCGTCACCCTTCTTGTTGTAATCCATCAACGCGACACCCGAGAAACTCGTTGAGATGATGCTTAAAGGCAAGATGGGTGTCCTGGACGAATCACCAGACCCAGAGTTACCCTTTGCCTCCGCAATTGCGGAAGCTACAGGAACATTTGTCTCCAGCAGACATCCAGCTGGAACCCATCCTTGTTTGGCGATATTGGGATCGATGACACCAGAGCCAGTTGGGTCACGTTGGACAACCCACCACCCTCTTGATCGTGAGAGAATGATATATGTGTCACCACTGGAAAACATAGATTTAAGTCATGAAGTCTAACAGCAGAGACGATGAAAACCTACACAATAACGTCAAATTCATCCTCTTGTTCCGCCATATAAGGGTAGATGGCAATTGCATATGACACCTGACCGTGAGGAGTCGGAATTGAAGCAGGGTTTGGGTGATTTGACTGTTGCTTTTCACTTATTCTAGACTGGGGAGACGATCCCGGGACCATCAAAGTATTTTCACTCGCCGAGGACGTAGCCTTCAAGGTCGAAGAGCTAGGTGGTGTCGCAAGATCCTCCTTCCGCTGGTCAACCAAAGAAGAAGGCAGCCCCGCCTCAGGCCAACTGGGTAAAGTAGTTGAAGGGGAGCCTGACGTTGTGGATAAGTCTGAGACTTCAAATCTTGGAGTGCTGTTGGCTTTGCCTGCTAAGTGGTGACCTTGTGTTGCTACAGTATCATTGGATATTACAGAAGAAGCTTTACGAGCAGCGTGCTTTTGTTGGGCGACGGCAATAGGTGAACGAATCTCTTTTATATGTTTGAGCATGAACACTGGATTCCTATTTGAATCTTTAAGTTTCTGAAACAAGAGCAAGGGCTTCTCATCGTAGGACAGACATCGCTCGATGCGATTTCCTTCCAGATGCAGACAATTGAGCGACGATGTATTCCAACTGATATTGCAGCTTACCAGATGAACCATAGCAAATGAACATTGCGTAATTTTTCCAGGATTCATTGTTGATCCGGTACTTTTTCAGAGCTGCAGGTAGGACTTTCCATGTTGGGTCTTCTATGGTCACCTTGAAACTCTTCAAATTATCGGAGCTCTCCTGGCGCTGAGATTTTTGATTTGGATTCGGGGAATCGGTCAATGAGGGGGGTTGAACATTTTGACGCTTTTCAGGAGCAGTCGAGGCAACCTGAGCAACGGAAGGGAGAGAGGGACCTGCGTTGGAGCGGGTATATGGAACCTCGTGTTCTAGCCTTTGTGGGGATGGATGAGGGGAATCAGAGTCTTGTTTCGTCGGTGACTTCTGCGGTTTCACAAACTGCGCCCATTTAAAGGAGGGCTGTCTCCGCAATTCGCCCGGTTCGTCCTGGGAACAACGGATTAGAGACAAGGCGAAACAAAGAGAACGAACAAATTCGCACGCTGCGCGGGGAGATTCTGATGCTGTTGAGGTCTTCGGTGAAGGAGGAGATGAGGTTGTTCAAATGACGATTATCATCTTCAAGTGATCGAAGCCGAGTGGCTGGAGATAATACTAGTTCAGCTGAAGGAGCTACCCATGTGCGATTTGAATACCTTGCTCTTGAATGATGAAATGAAGTTTTTCTAAAGTCAAATTCTCTGACCGATGAGGAGCTTCTGCTGGTAAATACCACCCCGTTGAATGAGGGTCTGTGCTCCTGTTCGCTGTGCTTACAAGGGGGTACATAGTCGTCTTCTTCTATCGGAATATTGTTCCGAATTTTGAGATGGTAAATAGCCTTGAGTATGGCCAGCCTCTGGCCAATGCTAGATACGCCAAGATCCCTCAAGGCTTCAGCATTGAGTAGAACAAATGCCTGGCCATCCACGTCGTTGTCTGTGGGCTATCAGAAAAACACAGACACGAGGCAGTAGCAAACGCACCCCTGAGCTGAAGCTCATAGTGCGAAAACCCAATGCTAGAGAGCCACCTATGAACATCGGCTGATTGCCACTCGAGGAGAGGACGGTCGCCGAGATCAGGATCCATTGATAATTGGCTACTGCGGTGCAAAGGGGTAAGACTCATTGTGCCGACCACGTGAGTTGTCACATCTCTTCCTCACAGATGATCTTATGGAGGATCCCTGGCTGAACGCATGGCGCGACGACCACAACTCTAGTCCACCACAGACCTGGTCCTCCTCAAACAATGTCACCGATGACCAGGTCGACATTGCTGTCCCTTCCTGGGCACCCGAGTCTCCGGTTCTTTGGTCTAGCGATAAGTCTCCGGACGCAGATATTCTTCCACCTCCGACTAGTTTAGAGCCTGCCGTGATTCAGGAAGATGCTTACACGCTCAACGACGTGGATGCTGTCTGTGACCAAGAATCATCTAAGGAAAGTCTTGCAGACGCCGATGAGCCCCCAGCTGAAGACGCACTCGAGGCGCACGCTCCAGATCCATGGACACTACCTCAAGTAGAGGGCGGAGATTGGGTTGCTACTGGTGATGTGGCGAAAGATAAGGATCCAGAGTTTTTGGACGAATGGGAGCTGGCGAAACGGCAGAAAGAATTGCAGGATCGTTACGTCGTTCGTCGACTTTACCCATAGCGTAGACGCATCTAATGTCATCTGCAGCCTCCAGAGCTTCTGGCCTCAATACTCAGTCGGTTTGATGAGTTTGCTGCTGATTACTGGCCCCAAGAAACGTCGGAAAGTATCATATATGACTACAAACATGACGACTTGGCAGATATATTAGGCGTGTAGGTATCTTGCAATCTCTTATGGTATTGAGCTCAACTTGGCACTTCACAAGCTCCTCGATCGTGGATCGACTTGTTCCTGCCGACTTGACACTCCCAACGGCAATAAACTTCATGAAATCATTCATTTCAACGGAGATGATTGATGCACTCAAATTGACGAGGCATCACCCCATTACTCTTTACAGCCCCCTGGCCATGTACATGAATAGCAAAGGATCCCTCTCATGGGAAGCGTCTGTCAAGTCACAGCCTCATGTACCCGAAGTGGATGTAGCCCCCTCTGGTTGGCGTATCGTTTCACAGGAGAATCCAGGGCCACAACAATCCACGACCGATAAGAAGAAGAAGGCTTCTGGTGGCCTCCTATCTTTTTTCAGTCGAAAGACTACATCTACTACTTCCTCTGACTCCCCTTCTCCGACTCGGGGAACCACCCCCACGATCATTTCGCCTCGGACAAGTACAACCTCACACGCGAGCACAGACGCTGATAATAGCATTTCTGTCGTTCCCAAGACTCTCACTGATACTACACGATCCGCGACGATGTCTGCTCTTGCCGAGATCTCGACCACTTCAAACACAGATGCTTCAACCCTATCATCGGAAGCAGTGGCTGTCCAAACATCTTCCGCAGTTTCTCGCTTCTTCGGCCGTTTCTCGAGATCAAACAGATCTTCGGCGTCCAATTCCCTTGCACTATCCACTGATGACCTCGAGTTCCTCTCAGATATTGTTCCTAGCTTCCATGGCGGAACGGATGATATCGATCAACTCAATGCGCTCTCGTCGGCGATCCATGCTCCGCCTATACCTGAAAAGTTACCCCCTCCGTTAGTGCCCCCTCCTCGAGCCCCACCACTGCCAGTGCGGTTAACGTCTGTACCTTCCGTCAACTCACGACCATCGAATCAAACTTCAGCCAACAGCCACCCTAACTCCGTCAAAGGATTCATAGAGAATCCACTAAGTCCTGGATTCTCCCAGCAGCAATCGAGATTCTTGCCCCAAACAACACTTTCATCGCTCCGTGTGATACCCCCTATGCAAGCATCAGGATCATCTGGCCTTCAGCTGCCCCTATCCCCTCCTAGTGCATCTTGTAGTTCCACGAATAAATTGTCTCGAGTTTCGGCTCCTACAAAATCGTATCTTTCCCTCCCTGTTGATGACGGATTTTCTGATTCCCGGATGTCCTCAAACAACACTCCTTTGATATCCTCGATCTCATCAAGCTTTAATTTTGGGTCATCCACGAACTCTACTGAGCTCATCGAGTCTTTGCAGATTCATGATCAATCGGTATCATTTGATGATTTTGACGATTTTGTTTCCTCGCCTCCCAGAGTTCCAGAGAAAGAAAGCCCTGTACCGCTTCCACGCTTGATACCTCCACCCCCTCGATCAGCTCCTTTGACCGGATCTGTTCCACCAACACGACAAGGTAGAAGTCCCATTGAGCCTAGACAGGCTGGGTCTGATCAACGGACATCAAACCTATTGGAAACTGCTGCAACGCGCGAAGTCTGGCTAGCACCGCCTCCATCGCTTCCTGATTTGATCCCTCCTTCGACAACTGGAAACGATCTGTTTGATGCATTTGATGGACCAAGCAGATTTTCTCCAGGTAATATGACTGGTCCACACATTGTATCAAGCTTGTCATTGTTATCAGAATCAAATCCTTCACCTACACTTTTGGTAGCTCCATCACTCCCAGAAACAGTGACCAGCAAGAGCACCACTGGTACAATTGCTTCTGGAAATGGACCTAGGCTAAACGGAACAACAAATCTATCACATTCTATGCCTCTACCAAACTCACCACCCCCATCACAAAACCAGCACGACCAGAAAATGCAATTGCAGCTACAGTGGAGGAATCCTGTGTCTACCAAGCCACCATCTTCCTCAGCACAGCCCACTTCTTCATCGAACTCACTTGCTATCGGCCAGGGTGGAAGCTTGAGTTTAAATGGAGGGAACAGTGATACCCTTTTGCAGCAGCATCCACAACAACGCAAGTCCGAGACAGATGCCTTTTCTTCGCTATTCAGTCCAGCTATAGCTCCGACTCCATCGTACTTGCACAGTGAAAATAAAAATTTGAGCTCCAACAGTGGACAGCTCTCGGCACAGGATCTTTCATTTTTTGAGGGACTATAATAATAATGGTGTATCTGAGAATTTCGGTTCATTTACTATGAGTACTGCATGTCCGCAGTTTTTCGGACGTGGGACATTACTAAGATATTGATATTGACATCCCTTCACTGATTGATTGCATTAATACAATATTTAAGTTTTTACACTAGATCATGTATACAGAATGATGTTCGATGAACAAGTTGGATGGTGACGGTGCCGTTTCGTAAGTGTGTGGGTACTTTCAATTAATCATGTTACAGATGTTGCAGACAGATCCAATTCTCTGGCTGTTGTTGTTATTTCGTCTCTTCCACATGCATTTTTTACACATCATACTCGGCGCGGCACAGGATAAGGCTTATGGCATGCACCGGGATTAATGCGTCATTTTCTGAACCTTGTGAGGTACCAGGTACCGAATCTCGATGTTATCACGGTGCCGTAATCGGATGGTGTTTTTCACCGCCTTTTCCATCACTCCGCCTCTAGATCATTTAGAAGCTATAATAACGTAAATCATAACAATCCAGAGTGAGAAGAGTTTTCACATCCTTTTGTCACAGCCTCGACCATGGGGCAAAGACTCAGAACTCGGATCTACTACCAAATCAATGCAAATTAAGATGGATTGATATTCACTAGTCCATGATCACTAAGGTATGGTGTCAAAGGATGATACATAGCGCCGACATCAAAGTAGAGGCTGAAGAAAATTTACTGCTACATCTTCTAAAAGATCAGACGGACGAAAGAAAGTACGAAGTCGAAATGATATTTAAATAAAAAAAATAAAAAGGAGCAGAAAATATTTAGTAGAATCAATGCAAAACAAGAAAATGAACGGCTGCGTCCTTGATGATTATGTTGGTGGGTCCGAAAATGAAAAACCGAAGTTTGAAGAAACAGAGGGTAAGAAGACCCAAGAATAGTGCTTGAACGCCCATGTCTATATTTAGTGCGGGAGAGGAGTTATTGCAAAGTTGATGAGAAAAGAGGTGGATGGGAGTTTGATCGGGTTCAATGGCGAGCGTGTAGATCGAATGGGTGTTTCAACCTTAGGTGAGGTTGCCAACTGCCCAGTGATACGTGATGTATACTGACAAGAACAATGTCGTCCAGCGTGATCAGTCCACTGCCGGTAGATCCCACCTGCCAGCGCAGATCGGCAACATCTTCGAGCCGTGAGTATTGGCGCTCCTGAGAAGAACATCTCGTTCAGCTTCTAATTCGCCGATTGGCTAGGATAGGATGCATACCTCTATGAACCGTTGAACGCATTTGGCTATATTTTTAGCTAACTTGGCAAGAGTGATAGGACCTGGCGGGCTACGGAAATCTTTGGTGGGTATTTGTCTGCTCCATGGGCGATATCCAGGCCACTGCAATGATCAGCATTGTGATGTTTGAATGCAAAAGTAGAAACTTACCTGAAGACGGATCGAAACGCTAGGTCCACGCCCCCTGAAGACAGGACAGTCTCGGTTTCGCAGGCGGTTCACTCGAGAATGAAGAGCATCGGCCAACGAGATACCACACTCTTCTGGGTCTGACATCCAGCAGTAGATCGGAGCATCAAGTCCAATCTCTTCTACATAACGCTTCCTGTCACTGCTGGTATGAGGCACATACATTTGCTGAGGGATGAACGGCCCCATGGCGCTTGCGGCGGGGAGGGACAATGCCTGCTTAAAGAATAAGAGCTGATCCTGATGGGAGTAAATGCCCTGCTTCGACAGTTCAACCTAGAAATGCAATGAGTAACGGATTTCGTCAATCGCGTGCGTGCCTACATCGGATGAGCTTGTAGTAGCCCTCGACTGAATATCAAAGGAATTCCCCCCATATGAAATGACACTCGCGGGGGTTTCTGAACGAGGATTCATCATCGAAGATTCTGCTGAGGCAGTCATTGCCGTAACGTAAGTACTTGTGCCCGTTTGTTGTTGGCCTGCCATAAAATCGTTATTGTTGAATGGGGCTTGATAATGCGTAGGATCATGATGCGATGTGACAGATGGTCCAGACCATGAAGGTCCAGGAAACGAGGCCGCGGGAAAACGCAGGGACTGCGCTTCCAGAGTGAGTGGATATCCAGGTTGCCATTCGTTCGTGTCTGATCCGTATAGAGGATTGTTGCAACAATCCATGAAGCCAACGCTTGACAAAGCATTGTCGATGCTGGTATCAGGATATCCGTACCCGTTCTGTCCGATAGAGTCAATCAAAACATTCATGAGCAGCAACCAAGAAGATAGCTCACAACGTATGGAGCCATTGCAAACGAAGAAAAATCACTTGGAGGGAAAAGTGCTGAGAGGGGGTTACGGTACTGCCAATACGACGGATCGTACTGCCACTGTGAGGGAAAGGAAGCGTCAAAGTGAGAGGGACACTTTCTACAGTTTTATGAGTATCAGAGTCATGAGCGTCATCAAAATAGAACTGACCGCATTTGAGCTGTTAGTGCTGTTGTTATGTAGGGCATCAAGGAGTACTTGGGTAGGGCCTCGAGTGGTGGACTTATATAGATCTGCCTAGATATCGCAAGAGATCGTTTTGACAGCTTACCATTTCTGGGGTAAATACGGTCATAGCTGTAATGTTCGGTTCCTCGTTCATTGTCGCTACCCAGCCTCAATTGGAAAAGTCGGGGCGTTCCTTTTTTCCGTGATCCATGGGGCTAAAAACAGAACACTACGAGTTTGGAACAAAAGAAACTGGGTCCTCGAGGAAACTGTTATCGAGTCATGCCTAGGTCGGATTTTCAGAAATTATGAGGCCGAGTCGATATGTTCCGTGAGTCATTCAACCAGAAGGGGTGAACTGAACCGCCTTATACTTACACAGCAATCCCAAACAAAATTATTGGCAGATGGCTGGTGAACAGTGATGGAATGATAATTGATATTTCATACAGTTACTAACCAGAAAATGAGATGCGAAAATTGAATCCTGTGTAAATTCAAGGTAAATAGCTGTACATGTCCATATGGTCGCTTCATACCGCTACTCCAATTATCTACTAGAAAACTCCGCCCCACACCCTCTTCCTCCTCTGGCCTCATGCCTTCAGTAGATTCACAACCGATGTCGGACCCTATCTAGGCCCTCCGCGTCTTGGCACTAATTTGCTTGTTGCAGAATAGAATTAAAAAAAGAAAAAGCTCTCTTCACGTGACCCAACCTTCTCGCGTTCATTGTCATTGATACATATCCCTTACATATATTCCGTACATTCAAACTATGTATTCGCTCTCTCGTGCACTGGATGAATCTACTATTAAAAAAATCAAGCCTGATCCTACACTTGGTGATACAGAAATACATCTAGGATCACCCCACCCAGTCTCCGAATCTGGAGCTGGGGAACAGGACGAAGAAATGCCGGACCTGTTTGGTGACGACGAGGGAGTGGTGGCAAAACCTGACAGGTCTGAATGTCCTCATGTTTAGGTGTTATGGTCTTCCTTGACTGTATGTGTCACAGGAGTATTGCTGCCTCTCCCACAGCCTCGGGGCTTGAATCGGACAGACTACCGACTCCAGAAAGGGAACATAGGCAAGCACTCGAATACGAGGAAGACGAAGCTCCACTGGATACAAGCGAGGTCGTTAAGGAGGCTGACGTTTCCTTCCCTAACCTTCCTATTCCGAAAAGCTCAGATGGGAATGTGAGTTTGTTCTCCGCGTCGGACTTTCTGTACCGCCGCTCAAACTCATTGTTCAGAATTGGGTTATTCGCATGCCTAATTTTGTAAAAATGGACACGAAACCATTTCATCCAGACACATATCTTGGACCTGAAGAAGAAGAGTCCATGCAGGCGGAGAGTGTACGAGAAAAAAGTATGACCATCAAATTGAAAGTTGAAAATACCGTACGATGGAGATGGATCAAGGACGCCAATGGTCGTGATGTATGTTTTTTCCCGAGACAATTTTGAACATTTCCCAGCTCATGACTAACTATTAAGGAACGCCAATCAAACAGTAGGATCATCCGTTGGTCAGACGGTACAATGAGTCTTCTACTAGGAAGAGAGCTCTTCGACATTGCCCAAAATATTGACACTTCTGCTGGTATCCCTCGACAAGTTGCCGGTCTTTCTACATCACAGTCACAGCCACAGCTCGGTCAATCACAATCCTCTGGCCTTAAGTCCCAGGGCCTGACATATCTCGTCGCCCAACATAAACGATCCCAGGTACTACAATCTGAAGCAGTCATTACTGGCTACATGAGTCTGAGGCCCACGGGAATGCAATCAGAAACGCATCGAATGTTGGTGCGTGCCGTAGGTCAGAAGCATAACAAGGTTGCGCGGCTGCGTTTAGCGCCTAATCCCGTCAGAGATCCCGAATTCGTCCTGAAGGAATTGATAAAACAGAATGCGAAGAAATCGAGACGGAAGACTGAAACCAATGACTCTAGTAGTGGGCGGAGGAGACGTCAGTCCCGGCGCTCGGCAGATACTGAAGCACTTTGGAGTAGCGATGAAGATGCTGGTGGTGGGTTTGATCAAGATGAGGAAGACGTCACTACCCGCAAACGGAAGCGAAAGAATACTAAGGAAAAAGTGAAAGTTGAGGAGAATTATCAAGAGGACGATTTTGTTGTTGCAGACTCGTCAGACGGAGAGGGCGCTTCAAAGAAAAAACACATCAAGACTACCAGTGACGCGGAAGACCCTCTTGATCGCCTTGATGCACAAATTGAGCAAAGTACAAAGATGCAAAAGAAAGCAGGTGATGCCTTATATGATACAGATGAGGATAAGATGGATATTGAGAGTGAGGAGGAGCTTGAGGAGAATGTCAAAGTCAGGCGGGCAGGGCGCAAGCGGGGACACGTCGCGGTGGACGAAGAGGAATAATAAGGTCCTGCACATAGTTTACATCCTGTTACTCAAACATCAACTCTTTTCTTTTTCGCTCTATCTCATTCTATCTAGAGGTCGAGAGGTTTCCCTCCAGGCCTCCTTCAGTGCCCGAATCAGTATAGTCTTTGATCCCAATTGTTAGAGGGTTGAATTGAGTCCACCACATTTTGATTTTCTGAATTGTCCTTGAGAAGATTACGTAGTGTGAGGATAGCATGTTCTTGCAAATCTATCTCAGATTGTCAGCAATGATAGTGTCCATGAACAAGACAGCTTATTTTCTTTTTAGGAAACTAGAGCTCGGATATCACGGACTTACAAGGATTCCGTTCATCAATAACACACATGTTCAGGACGACTTCAATCCCACGCGCCTCCCGCACTCGATCTTGTACTGTCTTTTTTTCGTGACAAAGGGTACCCAACAATCTCACCAGATCGCGCTTGAGATATGCGAAACCATGGTTATCAGTGACAGAAGAGTCAGGGGCTTGCTCTTGATCTTGGCCTGGCATTGATGTACCAATCGGTCGCCCAGCCACTGAAACGGGTTTACCAAAGTTGATTCGAGGTAAAAACATATCCAGGAGACGGAGAAGCTCTAAGAAAATAAAGTTATCAGCCGACGGACCAGAAAGAAACTTCCATCAACGGAGACGTCACCGTCTTAGAAGCGCAAAGGTGATACTCACCAATTAGATTTTCAACTATTCCCAGGCCTGATGTCTGTGCCTCTATAAAGTAATTCATCATGTTAGATTTCGGATTTCGAGTGTCCTCACGACCTGGGTGAGCAGTATCTTCTTCTGCCTCAATGGCTATCGTCACCATGCATTGCGTAACTAGGACTAGAGCTTCACACGCTTTTGGCAGCATAACATCAATATTCTTGAGCGATCCGAGCGAATGATTCAATGTTTCTGGCGATCCCGTATTACTTGTGGCAGGAGCAGGCGAAATGGATCTTTCCGACCCTGCGCACTTCCGGTCGGACTGATTGATATCATCTAACCCAAGAGAGTGGCGAATTGAGATTTGCGCGTATCTAGATAATGAGAAGAAGGCTCTTGTCAACATGGGTGTGAGTGAGGTGTGTATTTGAAGCGTTTCAGATTTGATAGGTGTTTGAGGCGTCGATTGATTAGTTTGGAGGTAGGAATCAATTATTTTCAGAAGTGTCGTCTGGTGAGGAGTCATGATTTCGTCCTGTCTGAAAGATATTGCCATCAATTCGATATTTAGACACCAAAAATTTTATATCAATTTACATGATAAATTGTTGGTACAACGTTGCTGCCAGACCTTCTTCTATGATGTGGGATAATATGGCATAACTGAAAAACACAATCAGTCGGCTGTGGTAGGGCAAGCGATTAGAGCTGCACCTGATGTCGAATGCCTGTGCCTCTATGGAACCTTCGTCGGCCTCAAATGACCGTAACATATTATCTAGGAGGGAGATACACATGCGAGTCCCAACACCGGTTTGACACAGCAATTTCCTGATGAGATTTTCAAGTCCGCTCGCAAGATTTGGATGTACCCTGTGCTTACGCTCGCTTGCGAGAGTCATGGAGACAATTCAAGATAAAAATCAATGTGCTTAATAGGATTTTGGCATCAGGAGAGCCTAGCAAACGACTATTAATCTGAGCGTTTGGTCAAGTCCCTCGAATCAAGCTTAGGACATACATGATGACGACCTGGTCTTCCGGAAGGTTGAGGTATGTTTCCCAGAGATTACTCATGAGTTCTTCGTGTCCTGTGACCAGGTTCGACAAGGCCTGAATGAGAAACCTTGCGGCGGCAATGGCTAATATGCGCGTTAGGAATCTACGGAGACTATAGAACACACGACCTACATCTTTCGTCTTCCATAGCTGACCAAGAGGTGTAATAATGTAATAATCGCCTTAACTCTGGTTCAATGTGGCTAGTATCGGACCCTTGAGCGGGTGTGTTGACCCATGGTACCAGTACTCACAATGCCCTAGACTGATTGTCAGGAACTCCAGCGACCAGATTCCGAATGAATTTTGCCATGGTAGCACACAGACCGGCAAGTGCCCATTGTCTGTCATCGTCTTCTTCATCGGCCTCCCAAAATGTAGAATGAGCACGAGCTAAACCTTTCCAAACTTTGTCCAAGGGTTGCCAAATAGTACTATCCAAGCCGAGAGCAACACTACAAATCACGATTAGAGGGTGCGATAATGAAAGAGGCGCTGTCCTACCGTACTTGGTCACTCTTTGCTAGCTCAGGAGATATATTGTCGATTATCCGAGAAAACGAGAGAATTGAGTCGAGGTGGTTGATGTCCAGCTCGGTACAAGCTGTGGCAATCTCAATTCCCAATGCCACCGTTGTTTCTGTCATATCTTGAGCAATGGGAGTGGTGGAAGGGCGATGTGAACATCATCATTTGATCGGTGTTAAGCTGTCCCTTTTTCTTGTTTTTCAACATGGATGGTATCGACACTTCCAAGCTCAAAGTCTCTCTCGAACCTCATCTCCTGAAGATGCTCAAACCCTTGCCAGACTTGCTGCCGCTCGCCTTGGCCGAGGAACTCAAGATTTACGTCTCGGATGTGTCGAGTGACATCATCCCGTATTCCACCCTCCTGACCATTTCCCAATGGTCAAGAACTCTGGAGGGAAGAGAAAAATTAGAGGCATGTACTCTGGATCCTAACGATTATATGATGGTTTCTCTCTTAGCGGGAGTCAAAACCTCGCCAGAGCGGAATTTCGGCGCGTACGTGTCACTCCCAGAACCAGAACAATTAGCCGAGCAGCAGAAGCGCGAGCGTCAGGAGATAACAGCCATTATAGATGGCCTGTTGAGTGTCCTTTGTGTGGGTTTTGCGACCTGGTGGGCGTCTGACAAACTGCATTGGCAAAATCACTGGGTGCGGACCCTAGCTTTCTTTATCAGGCACACTCACAACTCTACAGCGCGTGTTATTAGCACTAGGCACAACAATCATTGTTGCTCTCGCTGAAACTGGACTGTTCATCATTTGGCGGTCCCGCCAGAGTACCTCCAGTGCTCGTCGCAAACATCATTCAAAGATGCAGATAGTCGGGCGCAAAAAGACTGATGGCGACGACGGAAAAGCAAATGAAACAAAGATAAATATCGAATCACAGTTCTCAGGACAGAAGAAACCTTCAGCTGGTAGTCTACGCCAGCGTTGGGTGCAGATGGAGAAAGCTTGACATGTAGTCCTCACTCCTGATATACCCGCAATCTCTGCAACAAGAGTGAAAGATACCACCCTGTCAATCCCCATATCTCAAGTCTACACCCTACTTCGTCATACTGGGTCCCGCCACGGACTGCCTCGGTACTGATAGAGGTGATGTCACTCGTCTCAGAAAATCCCTCTGCTGAGCGGACGATATCTGTCACGTCCACAGCCCAATACGGCCTCTTGCCACGAAATAGATATGGCCGTAATCTTCGAGGTTCTGTCAATTCTGTCAACGGGACATGAAACACGATTGCCACCTCCGAAATTGACATTACTCTCCGGATCTTGCTGAGGTCAAGTGAGGCGTAAGGATAGTCATCTGCCTCCGGCTGATTGACATTCCTTTCGCTCACGAATCCCTAGACATTCATCTCATCGTTATTTATCAGTGTATTAAGTATGATATTACGCACAATATATGGCCATACACGCATGTCTCCCCGTAAATTGACCTGGGGTGGACCTATTTCTCCGAGAATTTGGATCTCTTCAGGTCGTATACCCAGCTCTTCTTCTGTCTCCCGCAACGCCCCATCCAAGAACGATGCATCAGTCTGTGTTGCCTACATTAACAAGCCACCAGAACGTCTGAACGCTGTGAGACCCACGTCGTCTATTCGCCCTCCAGGGAAACTGTCCATTTGTTCAGACGTGCCTGGGCTGGATAAATTGTAATCTTACCTCACCTCGCCAGAATGACTTCGAAGGTTCTTTGCCCTCACTTGAAACAAAATTCCGGGTCTTCCTTCAACATTGCAGAGGGGGACTAATACACCAGCATTACGTGACTTGTTGCCAAGCTGTGATTGTTGGCGCTCTAGCTGTTGGGCATCCGAAAGTACACGGCGCAGGGCTCTGAGTGATTTAGGAGTAAAAGGCTTGGACAGGTTGAGTAGTGAGGGCGACCTGAGAACCATAGAACATCCTGGCATGATCGCATGCAGAGGCTAATCAATGAATGAATTTATTATGTTTCGAGGGATGTATATCTGAAACCGCTCGACCCAACTCAAATGATCGACTCCGGAAGATTGTGCCGCTGTGAGTGTAGCAAAACTGATACGATAACCACAAGAAATAAATCCGACTCTCTGGAGAAGTAAATCCACGAGAACATAGTACTCACTGTGGATTAACAATATTAGAGAGCATTCAAAGTAAAGGGGATCACCGGGACTCTCATTTGAGTCACTCTGATGTAAGGATACCTATTTCGGAGGTTGTTTTTGACACTCTGCTCGGAATGAAGGCTTGACTTTAGAATGCGTGGCTATCATCTAATTATTTCCTTGAGCAACTCCAAAATCGCACATGAAACAACCCCAGACGCTATATTCACACCAAAGCACTTATTTCAAAGGCTACCTCACCATCAGCGATCTCCGAGTCATCGTCGAGGTTTCGTTAATCAGCCTCTAGGAAAGGATTACAGAAAAGGACCATTACAAATAGACTGGATGGAGTTTGAGAAGAACGAACTTGCCGGTAGACGGCCGTACGCTAATGCTGGAAAAAATAAAGAGGGCGGAAGGGGTGCGATCCAGAACTGCTTGTAGAATCTCGTTGAGCCACAGAGCTGATATCTTTGAATAGGTCCGGTCGAGGCCACGTTCGTTCCTAGTTCTCGTAGCAAATCTGGCACCACTAATCTGCCTGAAGGAACTGTCCACATTTTCCGAGATGCTGGAAAACGTCCTGGACTCGATGAGTTGGAAAGAAAAGCTTCTGAAGTCCTTCCAGATATCGAGGATGCCGGTGTGACACTAGGGGTGCTTGCGGTACCGTCTTGGATGACTCCCTCAGACTTTCTGGCTTTTGTCGGACCCGCCACAGGGAGCATCGGCCACTTACGAATAATACGGTTCGCAGCAGATCTCAAACCAGTTTTCTGGAAATATCTGACAGATTCTCTACGCATGTAGGGATTTTGCACCGAACCGATCCATTGTATTGGTCAGACTGGCAAACCCAGGTGACGCCGCAGATTTTGTGGAAGCGTATAATGGTAAACCATTCAACTCGATGGAGGTGCGCTTCATGGTCATATCTACATCGCTTGAACGAGCATTCAGGAATCAATGATTTAGCCTGAGATATGTCATGTCGTTCATGTGTTGTCGGTTCAAGTTGAACCTGATGATGCGTTATCACAAGCAATTTCCCGGATGAACAGCACCTATGGACCTGCCCAAGAACTCCCTACATGTCCTGTATGCCTCGAACGTATGGATTCTGCTGTTACTGGTCTCATTACAGTGCCTTGCTCGCATACTTTCCACTGTATGTGCCTCAGCAAATGGGGTGATAGTCGGTTAGCTCAATGTCATTTCTAATGTGAACTTGCTTCTAACATCAGCTAGGTGTCCTGTATGTCGGTACTCTCAGAATATCCTCACGTCTCACCCTACATCCGCTTCGAATCGGCCACCTCGTCCCCCACCTTTTAGTTATCCTTCCTCGAGTGCCCCGTCTCAATGTTCTGAATGCCTTTCGACTACTAATTTGTGGATCTGCCTTATATGTGGAAACATTGGTTGCGGGCGATACGGACAAGCCCATGCTCAAGCACATTACCAAGCAACGACCCATCTATATGCGCTCGAACTCGAGACGCAGAGAGTTTGGGACTATGCTGGCGATGGTTATGTCCATCGACTTATTCAAAACAAGGCGGATGGCAAATTGGTTGAACTCCCAAGTGCTTCTGCATCTATAGATACAGTACCCAGAGAGGGTGGTTTGGGACCAAGTCAAGCTGACGCTTTGTCCGCAGAGAAGATTGAAGCAATTGGGATTGAATATTCTTATCTTCTCACATCGCAGCTGGATTCTCAGCGCTCTTATTATGAAGAACAAAAGGAGGATCTCAAGAATCAGATAAGCGACCTGAAGCACGTCATTGCGCAGATAAATAGCGACAGAGAGCTTGAAAAAGGTAGGGAGCGGGAGGAAGAGAGGCGACATCAAGCAGAAACAACAAGACAGATTGAGGAGCTAGAGAAAGGAAAGACAAGGGCAGAGCAAAAAGCTGATCGAATGACAGGACTCGCAAAGAGGCTAGAAGCTGATTTGAGAGAGGAAAGGGCTGTGACGGAGGGGTTGCTCAAAAATGTCAAGGGAATGAAAGATCAAATAGCGCTGACAGAACAAGGGAAGAATGAGTGTCTCGCGAGAATTGAAGAATTGACAGATCAGGTTCGGGACCTGATGTTCTTCCTGGATGCCAATTCGAAGATTGAACGAGGAGGGGGAGTGGAGGCCGAGGCCGCAGGTGGATCTCTTGAGGTTGTTTCATCTGCGCCCAGCAGCAAAGGCAAGAAGAAAGGCAAAGCTAAGAAAGGTTGACGTCAGGTACGTATCCTCGAGGTGATTCTTCTTGCAACGCCAATACGAAATATTGGTATGTTCCCTCTGTTAGGACATTGCATTTCGGCGTGATAGGCTTGATATCTTCCCCTGCAAGTCCACTGGTAGTGCCCTCTTCGCTCCAGATCTCTATCCAAATTATAAGACCGAGAGAGTGATGTGTCATTTGACAATTTTCGTACCAGCCCTTCGGCACGCAGTGTAGGTTGTAGGATCGAATGTCGTGATTGATGCGTTTGATTTTCGGGAAATGGAATTTCTGGTAGAGCACCACAGAACAAATATTCTTCAGGGTTTTTAGGGTTGGGCTTGGGCTGACGCTTTGAATCACGATTAATCGATTGACAGCATCCATGATAATATATATTTGTAGATTACTTCATCTGAAATTCAGTTGATATCACATGGACGTGAGTAACCCTCTGACTGGGACCCAAAAAAAAATAACCCTCTGACTGGTAGATTTTATCTATGGACTCTGTCGATAACTGTATGTGTCCCTGAGCCTAGATGTTGAATCTTTGGAAGAGCAAGATACTTCAGCTTTGTCGTACCAGTCTAATATCATTGCGATTTGAGATGGGTTGCTACCTTAAGGTCAATACAGGACTGGAGATAGCCTTATGAGCTGCCTTGAGGTAACCGTTAGAGTAGCAACCTTCGAATTACCAGGCCAGACCGCAATAACCCTTTCTCTGAACATCAAATGCCCCATCCCGTCATGACCTGTTTCACAGTTGTATGGACAATGGTCTTGATCCCAAATTTTGGAATTGTCGAAGATTCAGTACTCTTCGGATGCTTCACGGGCCCAGCCAGTCACTCAAAACTCGGGTGATCAGATTTAGCGTACTGCCATTTCCTACCATAGAAAGGTTACTGAACGGGAGATGAATTTCTGAGAGTATCAGTGTGGTGGTAAGGATTTGAGTGTATTCAATGTTTGCACTGTCCAGTCCTCTATGGCGTCCAAAGGCAGCTGTTCCCACTGGCTATATGTCTAAAGAGGGTTTATCAGTATAGAATCTATAGAACTGATAGGGAGCATGCCTCCTCGAGCATCTGCAGAAGTTCCAGGGTTCCAAGTCTAGCCTCGTCCTTGGCCCGAGTGTTCTCGTCGAGTTGAGCTTGCAGTTGGCGGTTCTCTGCTTCAAGCTTGGTAGATTTGATTAAGTGATTCATCCCAGAAGTGTACAAATTCAATTACCCGAGCCAGTGTCTCTTCAAGCTGAGCTGCCTCAGCCTCGAGAACGGGGATAGTGCGGGCACAGACAGCTCCCTCTGGCTGTAGATCTCCTCTCCAGGTGTCTTTTGTGACATCTTTCCGAGCTTTTGCTTCTGTCACAATCTTGTGAAGGATGTCTATGTTTTCTCGAACGCCATATTTCTCAAACAATTGAGTGATATCATCCTGCGAGCACGATTTTCAGGACAAAGTAGAGTTGAGACTTTCAGTAAACGCACCCGGTCTTGTTTCTCAATCCAGTCGGATATGATATTAAATGTGACTGATGCTGCGTTCTTTTCTTCCTCGACGTATAATGGAAAACACTGTGCAAAATCCTCGAATCTGGGTCCATTGTCGGCTTATGAATTGCGGAGTGTATATAATCGTTTACCTACGTCCATTTACGCGCTGATCGCTGTATAGCAAGCTGTAGGGCTGATTGAAAGTGCATCCAGCGACGACTACCGTCTTGATCAAACATGGCAGAAGGTTTGAAACAGACACCCACCGACGCGATATATAGCGCGGCGGACTGAACACGTGAACTCGTGATGTACGTGACACTGCTCACTGCCTCTTAGGCTGCTGGCCGTATCATGGACACTCGTGACGAAACAACGGGGACTGCAAACGACAGAACCAGACCAAGAGGCTCTGTTTCTTCCTTTCTTCTTATCAGTCTCATCCTCTTTCTCCTCTCCAGCCACAATGGCGAGGAATTTCTGGCTCGGCATCATTATCAGGATGCTATGAATTCACTTGAGAATCAGTTGTCGAACTACACTGCATGGATGAATGGAACTGTGTCAAATTTTAGCTTGGTGTGTCGAGAATATGTCTGTAATCGTCTGTCCAAAGACTCATGGTTACCCACGATCGTAGCCTGAACCTGATTTCACGGTCACTCCGCTCTTGGATGTTTTTCATATCAAGGGACATACTCTTGACAATTCTCGCGAGTCATACTATCCCAACATTACAGGATACGTGCGTGGTAATGCCCGGTTCTATAACATTACGCCACTGGCATTGGAGAAGAACAAGTCGTTATCATGGAAACCGTTGGCTGAGCACTATGTCTCCGGGGCCAATGTCACCGAAATGATTGAATTAGGTTCGACTTGGAATTGGACGGCCTCTACCAAGCTGGTAATGACATTGCACGAGAAGGAACCCCTTGCAATGCAAAAGAGTGGAAGCAAATCAAAGGACTTGGTTGCAGTTCATGTATGTTGATACCTTTTGTCAAGGTTCCTGCTTTATCTCGTCTTAATTAGGCAAGGATGGAGCTCATAGATGAAAATTCACAAGAAACCATACGCCTTGAATTTGATGGTATACACTTTTTGTCTCAGGGATCTATCGTTGGGCTTGTTGAACCATCCGGGTAAATAAACATATCATTTTTGGCTCTTTTCACCTGACAAACTTGTAGCCAACAATTGGACATTCGCCTTTTGCCTTCCCTTGTGCCTCTTGATCGTCAGAACGAGACCGCCGGAATCATAGCTCCAGAGCTTGAACATAGGATTACTCACCTGAAGAATATGATTGACGATGGTTTGATTGATAACGAGTCAAGTAATGGTGAGTGGGTTTTCCATCGGCACGCTACGGAGGTTGAATACACCATGAAGAGGATGTACCGAAGTCTCAGTGCCCATTCACATTTCATGCTCAGTTTCAACCTGTTCCTATCCCAAATCGTCTTATGCAAGATTTGGAGAGCGAGATCCAGCATCCTACCGGCATATCGACCGTCAAGCCTCCCAAGATAGTCCTGAGCGCTGTGTTGCTCAGCAAGAAATGTGGTATTCTCTATGAAATCCATAGCACACAGGGTTTGAGGTCGCAAGCCTTCTTCAGCAAGATGACAAGATGTTAGTACAAAATGTTCATATTCTTATTTCACTTTCTCAAGTTTTTCCAGATGGTGGATTGTCAGCGCTTGCCTATTTCGTTGCCCTTCTCATATTTACTCGACAAGCAGGGCTTAGTCGCACGGCCTTTGGAATCACTCGAGTTTCCCGTTGGACGTTCCTTGTCAATGCCACGATTGATGCTGTCTGCTTTGCTGGTCACATCACATTTGCTATCCTTGCTGAGGGAAGAGCGTCTTTGGCGCTTATGGCCACGGCGTTTTTGTCCTGTGTCCTTTTCATCCAGGAGGCAGTGAGTATCGGCCACTTCAAACACAATAGCGACTTATTATTCTCAGCAATTTGCCGCTTTGATTTTCCAGGTTCAAGGATCCGAATCGCCGCCTACACCACCCCCTTTACCTCCAACCCGAACGGCTGGCCCCACAGTGGGAAATCAAACTACGGCTGCTACACCACCTACCCATCAGCGGAATGATGATCCACACTCCTCTTTCTTCCGGTTCTTCCTACATCACGTGCGAACTGATCCACAGGCAAGACTCTGTCCGTTTACGATGTCATAAACACAGGGCTTTCTCTAACTCGTATCTGCAGGGATTATGTTGTTCTTGTTTTTGACGGTCTTAGTTCGAGTTATACTTTCGCCGGCATTGTCGATGCTCTTCGTTTCTGTGACATACACACTCATCTGGTTGCCACAAATCTGGCGGTCAGCGAGGAAGGGAAGGACCAGTGGGTTGACACCAGAATATGTGTTCGGAACGACAATTTGCCGTTTAGCTGGTGCATTATGTGAGTATCGATCTATATCGAACCCTTCTCATTTTAATTATTCACAGACTTTTTGACATGTCCCCGTAATGTGTTGGATGTTGAACCGCGAGGTGGGTCAGGACACATACCAGCACTGTCTAGCGCTGATCAAGGAGACAGGCTGGGCCTACTGGATGGCAGCTGTTGTCTTACTTGAGGCCTGTGTACTCATGCTTCAAGAGTTCATTGGGCCGTCGTTCTTCCTTCCTGCCAAGGTGAGTAGATAATTATTTGAACTATCTATCAATCAACATAATCACTTCGACTACCAAGTACCAAGCTGTCAAGTTGCACGACTACCACCCTCCTCTGCCACTCCCAGATCCCGAAGCTCCGGAGAAGTCCTTGGGGGACTGTTCAATATGCATGGACTCCATTCATATTGACCCCTCATTGCGTCCCAAATCAACCCATGAAGCTGGGAAAGAAAGAGGTAAAGGATGGATAGGAGACTCAGGCGATGGAAAGGGAGCGAGCATGACCACAAGCCCTGGTGGTCTGTTAAGCGTTATGCAAAAAGGAGTAGTGATCTCAAGCAGGAGGGAATATAGCCTGGCTCCATGTCATCATTTATTTGTGGGTTGCCTCACCCTGAGTTATTGACTCGAGGCTCATTTTTTGATCTCAGCACACGGAGTGCCTGGAAAAGGTGAGCTCTTTCTCGGCTTTTTGTACTATTTCTACTTATGACACCCCTTAGTGGCTGGCAATCAAAACCATTTGTCCACAGTGTCGTCGCCCACTTCCACCATTGTAGCCTTTGCTTCCACTTTGATGACACTCAGTTTTTGGAATATCTCATTGCTTTTAAATCATGTAATTTTATTGCACATGTATTGTAAAACTATCATAAACCTGACCATCTTACATTTATTGTTCATATAATTGACATACTTGAAGTCACAAGGCATTATAGCGAATGACAACCAACATGTTTTTTTACAGTGGAGTTCTCATGGAATGACTCTGGATACTCGGCGCAATTCTCCAGTTTGTTCAAAAATTGCAATGCTCACTATCCTCTTTCTTCCAACAGGATAGCTTTTAGGTTTTTTTCAAATCCTTCATCAACGTCATTTTTTCGAGTAAGAATTCTATTCTGAAAGACATGTGTCTGTGTGTATGCATGCACAAAGAATGGGATCACACAGAATCGTCAGATAATTTGTACCTGAACAAGAATTTGACGAGTGGTGGTAAATCCAATGGCATCTATTGTTAGTGCTACCTATGTTGGCATGAGTGTACAATTCCTCAATCCAAAGAACAGAGAGGAAGTCTACATCCCTGAACCTTATCCAGGGAAAAAGTTTTTCCGAAGAGCTCTCTTTTCATCGACTGAGTTTCCTATCAAAACACCAAAAGAATTCAAGGCAAAGGCGATCTCGAACCAAATTCTCACAATTGCTACATCAGCATCTGAGACCAGTTTACCCTACTTTACTTGGGTCCTTGAACCGTGACGCAGGGACATAGAGAAGATCAGAACCAATGCCCAAGGTAGGATTTGTCCACATGGCATTTTTCTTGATTCAGGATTTCTGTTTCCGCAACAAGCAAGCTAGTGCTAAGACGTGGAGGGCCTAAATAGGGCCTAACGCTAGGGGGTGTGTCTACGGAAGGCATGTGGCCATAGGAGGAGGAGGGTGTAGGCAAAGTTTGCTAGTGGATGTCTGGAGTAGCGGCAAGTCCGGAGAATTGTTACATGACACATAAATATATATAGAGAGAGATGGGTTCACAAAAAGACGTAGATCAGGGTTCCAACAAAGACGGTGAGGCAAAAGTAGCCCATATCGAGAAGTTTGCCGGCGGGAAGGGCCATAGATAATATGAAGAAAATTTGCGTGGCACCTGTCCAGGTGACGGCGGATGCAGAGGCAGTAGTGGAACGAGTGTAAAGCTCCTGGCATACACCGAAACTATTGCTGTTACTGTTACCAGACGTAGTTGCTGAGGTTAAAAAAATAGTGATGGTGAGACTCACCGCCGATCACGGTGGACTATGCGGCATCCTTTTTTGTCATTTGTTAGTGATGTCACATCTAAGGATTATCTAGGGGTTATTGCTATGGGAATCACATGTGTCCCAGATTTCCTCAGACCATAGAAGTTTGCACTACACTTACAACAGTGCTAACTACCAACTTTTACTCAAAAAGAACATGGAATTCTTTGTTACCCACCCCATGAGGTTAAGTCAGTCGCTCACTCAGTTAGTAATGTAGTCAGTCATTCACAAAAGCCAATAAACCAGCCATTAAGTCAACAAGTACAACATGATAATATTATTAGGGCAAATATGTTCTAGGTCTATCAAACTGAAATATGTACCTAAATATACAATTCTAACCAATGCTCCTGAAGATTTTGGTTTTTGCACAGAACGAAGTCCCTGGGTGACTGTCGAGTTATGGGCGAATTAAAGCTGAGAGGAGATCCACCAATCCTGTAAGGTGAAAAGGAATGACCACATATTACTACACCCCATTTTGCGCCTGCTGCTCAGGCAACCAAACTTTTCTCTTGTAGTCTTCGAGCATCTCGATGCTGATCATCTTCAGACCCCAACGATCAGCGAATGCACGACAGTCATCTCGACGTGCCATAGTGCCCATCAAATCGTCATTGACAAGTTCACAGAGAACGCCAGCTTGAGGTTGGTTTGTCATTAGGCAGAGATCAACACCAGCCTCTGTGTGACCCCTGCGAACGAGAACACCGCCTTTGCAAGAGCGAAGCGGTACCATGTGTCCAGGACGTGTAAAATCGCTGGGGGTGGAATCAGGGGATGCAAGTGCGCGCACGGTCAGAGAGCGATCGAATGCGGATATGCCAGTTGTCGTGCCTGTGTAGGAGAGTGAGTTTACAATAAAAGAAGAAATTGGTGGCAGGAGACGTAGTAAAGAAAGGCGAATGTACCATGTTTATAGTCAACAGTAACGGTGTAGGCAGTCCGATGGCGCTCTTGATTATCGGGAAACATCATGGGAATCTGGAGTTCTTCAAGCCGCGAGCCGGGGACCGCGCAGCAGATATACCCACTGAATCCGCACGACAACGGGGAAGGAGGTCAGAAAAGAGAAAGAGAGAGAGAGAACAGAAGGCAGACAGACCTCGTATGCTTGATCATCCAAGCCATCTTCTCCGTTGTACATTGGCTGCCAGCGATGATAAGATCACCTTCGTTCTCGCGATTTTCGTCGTCCATCACAACAAGAAATTCACCGTTTGCGAAAGCTTCAAGAGCTTCAGGTACAGTGTCAAAGGTGAAAGATGTGCGCTCAGGTGCATCGACCTGCATTAGTAGGAAGGAAAGATTTTACAAAAATTATTGGATAAGCTATTGAGATTGTGATAATACACAAAATAATTCACAGCGGAACATGGTCACAATGTCAAACTCCGAACTTAATTGAATTAGGTCCGGCGACGGATGGCTTGTTCAACAAACAGATATACAACTACTATCTCGCGTCCTATGGTCATCCCTTGTATGTCCTGGATGGGCTTGCAGATGGATAAAATGTTACCTCGACCCACCTTATTTGGGGATCCCATGGTAGTATGGCATTCGCTGCCGCCTGCCATCATACTGTGATAACAATACACATGATATTTTTCACAAATTTATTTACAGTGCTCGATCGCAGTCCGCGGTAGAGGGTACTCTACGGGTGCTTTTGGGGAACCACAATCCTTCTTAGTAAACAAAGACAGATTAACACGTGACATCTTTTTCATTCTCTCTCGCCTGCTGAAACATTTGTCCCATAAACTCAGCGTAAACACGATTTCTACCGGATTCTTGTGCCATGGCAGATTCGAATGTCAAGCCCGCGTCTTTGGAGTCAGCTTCGACGTTGATTTTATCGCCCTTGAGCGATGGTCTGATCGACATCGATCATGCAGTTGACAATGATATCAGTCCCGCTGATCTCCTTAGTCAAAATCGTGATGAGCTCTACCCATGCATCTTTCATATCTACTTTCAAACGTGCGAGAACGTCGACTGCAGGTTCTCGCACTCCAAAAAAGCCATTGCTTCACGTCCCGCGTCGCCGTCAAGCGGTAAGTGTGGCTCAAGCTACTTCTATGGATGATAATGCAGAGTTTACGTCATGGGATGTACAGACCTAAGACAAACTACCTTTCGGCCCCGAGGAGAACTGAGTCAATCCCGCAGACATCCCGTGAAAGGTTCTCACAAGCAAGGTAATCGGCCCAAGCATTCTCACCAAAGGCCGGAAATCAAAACCAACCTTCCACGGAAAGACAAAGTTAGTCATCGTGGTGATAGTGTTACAATTGCGCCGTCTCCGGAATCTTCGAAAAAGCCAACGCTGGAAAGTAGTACAACATCTGCGAGTCCAGTCGTGCAACAAGCCGAAGTCAAGGTAGCTCAGAATGAGGGCTCTTTTGGTGGCCTAGAGGATGATCAAAACGACAACCAGCTTCATATGGAAGACAACATCAACCAGCTCAGATCACCGCGTTTTGAACGTGCCTCTCTCACTTCATATCAAAGTACCCCCACTCCAGAAGTACCATCCTCCTATTATAACCCAAATGGCCATGATGCTTCCCCAAGCTCTGGTTACGCTGATGGTCCAGATAATGTTGATTCTAACGATGATTACAATTCGGAATCCGGTTCTGATGATCCAGGCGCTTCCAGGGACGGTGCAATTAGTCGGTCAGATGATATTGAGGAAGATAAATGGGGATGGAATGAAGATCCTCGAGAAAAGCCAATTATTCCGAATTCTTCTGCGTCGGCGACGAGGCGAGATGAAGTTGATATCGAGGTCGAAGAACCAGTGTTGCCTGAAGAGAATTCGGTGGTGGAGAAGGGGAACAAGATTGACATCACTTGGAGTCAAGTTCCGGATGATGAAGCGGAGAACGTACAGAGAGGATTGAACGATGATAAATCTGTTGGCGATAGTCGGCAAGACGACTCAGAGGAGGAACTCCGTCCTGCTGTTGATGAAGTGCATAGTACCCAAGACTTTGACCAGCAGGAATTGGACGAAGGCCACCATAACATACAGGCTCTTGCTTCAGAAGAATTGAGTGCAGCAAGGGAACAACAAGGCCTCGAACAATCAATTGATGAACCATTAGAATTGGATACAGGTGATCGACCTCATAATGTGTACTGGCAGCACTCTGCATCTGAATCTGCAGAAGAGCCTAATGCAGGTGACGAGCCTCCTGCTATTCAGCTTCTGTCAATTCAATCAGCGGAAGAGTCAACAAGCGGACCTCACGATGATCAACATCTGGTATCTGAGCCTGAAGACGCCCCACCGGTCGGTATGAACGGAGATATAGATGCCCAGCATCGAATATCAGCACCTCATTCCCGACTTTCCGTTCAAGCACATTCATCCACTGGGTCTATACAATTTCATGGAACTGTTCTTCCTGATATGCCTGCCGGATCTGTTCCTGCTGCCACATCTACGACTTTGACATCCATTCCTCCTCCTGCACCTGTCCCTGCACCTGTATCTGTTCCTCCCTCAATGCCTGCACTCGCTCAAACTTCTGATGCTCGCCAAATCTCTATGATGTCGCTCCACTGGTGCCGCTTCGCTGATGGCACGACTGATCCAACAGTAGCATTCTGTAAAGCTTTTGCTCAAAATAAATGTTCCAATACGACCTCAGATACCTGCGCCTTTCGTCACTGCCTTACTCCATGGGAGTACACCCTTCTCTTCAAAGATCCTCAACCACTTCAGTTCTCACTTCCAAAAAGTCTAATCCGCAATGACTCTCCCGAAAACACAACTATGATCAAATCACCATCATTCACTCTCCATTGGAGTCATTTTGCAGATCCTACATGCGATTCCCAAGTTGCATTTTGTAAATTATATGCTGAGCATACGTGTCTACAGGATCTTTCCTGCAAATATAGGCACTGCCTCACGCTGGAGGAGTATACCCTTTTATTCAAGGACCCACAGCCGAATTTGATTTCCGTAGGCGGCGCGGTTCGAGATCCTTCTACTATGATGCCTCAACAACGGTCCAGCTCTCAGCGAAGGGTGCCTTGTAGTTACTTCAAGAAAGGCAAAGGAGGATGCAAAAATGGTGTTAACTGTCCCTTTTTACACGAATGTTCTAATGTCCATGCGACTAGCTCCTGCAACGACGCAAACTGTTCTTTTTGTTCAAGCACTCTGGGAACGATGGACCAGGTTTGGCCTCGTGCCAGTCAGAAATTGTGCAATTTCTGGTCGAAAGGCACTTGCAAATACGGAGATAAATGTCCATTTGTTCATATTGGTGACCCGGGAGCTATTGCCACCTCGGGAGGCGTTGAAGTTACTTCTGGCGGGGCGTTAGACGATGATATTCAGAGATCTGTGTGGGAAGCGAACGAGTCAAACGGTCAGGATAACGGAAACGCTGGAAATTGGGGGGATGTGAATTACGAACAAGATATGAACAACGATCACAATAATCAAAACCACTTCATGGACTGGGACGATCAAAACATTACAGCTCGAGATCAGGACAAGCAAATCGACGATAATATTCGTCAAGACGACCAACAGAAAATTGATCACAGCTCCGAGAATCGGGAGAATAATGCCAATATTTCGGGGAACCAGAATGTTGATACTTATGGCTGGGATGATCAAAATAATGATGCTAGCGGTTGGGAAAACCAAGAATTTGATGCTAGCGGCTGGGGAAATCAAAATAATGATGCTGGTGGCTGGGAGAACAAGAGCGATGATAAGAATGGTTTGGGAAGCCAAAGCAACAATTACGATAGGCAAAGGTCCAGTGACAGATGGAACAATGCCCATAATGGCTCTAAGCGCAACAACCGTGATGACTGGCGTAATACTGGGAGCAAAAGAGATAATACATGCTACAGCTTCAGGCAAACAGGCCGATGTTGGCGAGGTCAGGATTGCCGTTTCAGCCATGACCTGGAGCAAAAAGGGAGCAGTGGTCATGAATTAAGTGATGTGCCAACCCTACGCCAATCAAAGAAGACCCTCCACGCTCCCACAGCAGATCCAACAGTATCCGTTTCTCATGCACCCTCGACGTATGGTGGTAGAGGTCATTACGATCGAGGCTTCATCGACGAGTGGAAACGCGAAGTCGCAGCAAGCGAAATAGCAAGCGAGGCAAGTGGTTCACAAGCCACGGGGAGACACAAAGGCACCAGCTCTCGATCCGGCTCTCGAGGGCGTGCTAATGAAATAAATCGGTTAGTAGAACATCTTCCTACCGATGATAACTGCCAATTCTATCTTACTGGTCGATGTACCATCGGTGACAATTGCCCTTCTTTTCATGATGCAGTCGCTTCAGACATAAGTGACAATGAATGTCTCGCTCTTGCAGATGGTCGGGAGGTACTTGGTGATGAAAAAAGGCATGGGGGCAGAGGAAAGGGGAGTAGGAGAGGGACACACAAAGATTCTCTGAGCGACAAAATCGAGAATAGAGCGGAAAATGATGATACCGAACTCAGTCATGTTGTCAACAGTAACAAGGGCCACGATGACCAGCGGGATGATGTGTTCATGAGAGGGCCTGAGGAAGAGATCCAGATCAATGTATCTCGAGGGCAAATTTCTTGTAAGACAGGGGAGTCCCATCACTTTGTTCACGTTGAATGTGAGCAGCCAAGTTCAGAGGTGTGTCTAGATCACTCACTTCTGGCCTTGGATTGCTCATGAGTTCACCAGAGGAGTGTGAAAAATCAGCGACTTGTGAATGGAGAGGATGAAGAACAGGAAGACGTGTCGGAGCCCGGTACACGGAGCCATGCATCAGATATTGATTCACAGACAGAAGTAAAAGAAGTATGTTGCATGAGCTTCATAAAGCCTTCATTAACTTGCATGTAGCGTGACTATGGTCACCCCCTCGTTGAAAGGTCCATCTTTAATTGTGCTGTCACCTTCGGCCAAAGCTGTTTACCGGATGAAATCATGACCGGGACTGACTCCCATGCTTTAACACTGGAGGGTCCTCCTGGTATTTCAGAAGCTCGTGTTCACGATTATGCCCACAAATTTGGCCCGATAAAAGACATCATCATCACACCAGATGTGCCTGTGACAGTTGAAGGCAGCGAAGATGATGAAGAAGAGGATGAGGAGAACAGACCCCAAAAATCTGCTGTCCGTATCGAGTTCAAAGATATGAAGGATGCGGCAGCGGCAGCCAGAAGCTTGAAGGATCAGGGTGCTATTCTCGCTGATGCAATACCCATTGAGCCAGCGAATATGAAGAGTACTTGGGTCAGATTCAAGTGGCCTCATGTTACGCGCGCTGCATGGATCTACTACTCAAGCATCACTGAGGCAAAGACGATGACCGAAAAGCTTCACGGTTCCTTCTTTCGAGAGAGGAAGATAACGGCTTCTTCTCTGCGACCAGACAAGCGGCAGAAGGACTTATTTGCAGTCAAACTTGAACGACTTCCTGCAGACACAACAAGGGCGGATCTGGTTGACATCAGCCAGAATTCTAGGCTTATCACCATCAGCGAACTTACCTATACCGCAAGGCCCCGAGAAGTGTTTCAGCAATCTGCAGGGGTCAAATTCTTCGTCAATATTCCGGAAGATCCTGCCAAGCTTGGTGCAGTGGCATTTGCTTGTCTGGACTCTGAAGACTCCATCCTCCGAACACTACAGATGCATGGAACAAAACCTAAACTTATTGGCAAGCAAGAACTCACCGTCGAGAGAGTTTGG
>Ga0153924_1000306_pt1 | contig 32244 bp, 29 predicted proteins | sample TSNJ008MetaG_FD_104709 | JGI IMG/M metagenome (GOLD analysis project Ga0153924, IMG submission 104709) | Attine ant fungus gardens microbial communities from New Jersey, USA - TSNJ008 MetaG | ecosystem: Host-associated > Fungi > Mycelium > Unclassified | place: USA: New Jersey, Wharton State...
CGGGGCACGCCGACACCGGTGACGGTCTCCTCGAGGGCGTCGTTGAGGAAGTCGCCGATCATGCACGCGATCGTCTCGACGAGGGTCGGCTCGAGCACGGCGAGCTGCTTCACCGTGACCCAGTGCACCTGGATGACGGGTGCGTACATGGTCGTGATGACGGCTTCGGCGATCGCCTTCGCGGTGTCGTCGGCGTCACCGAGCGACTCGGACGCGTCGAAGGCCGCGATGACCTCCTGCGGGGCGGCGATGCCACCGAAGGTGTCGTCCCACTCCTCCTTGGTCGTGCGCTCGAGGAAGACCGACGGGTGGCACGGGTGCGCCACGGCGTAGTGGATGTCCTCGCGCTTGGCGAGCAGGCCCGCGTAGGCGGCGGCCGGGTCGAGCGTCAGGATCGTGGCGCCGGCCTTCATGGCGGGGACGAGCTGCTCGGAGATCGTGCCGAGCAGGACGTCGGGGACGGCGAGGACGACGACGTCGGCGACCTTCGCGGCCTCGAGGCTGTCGGTGATCTCCCGGCCGAGGCCCTGGATGCGCTCCTGACCGGCGGGCGAGGCCTCGCTGTAGAGCGTCGTGTACTCGCTCTTCGCGAAGTTGTTCGAGACGCGGGTGCCCATCTTGCCGCCGGCACCGATCACGGCGACGGTGACGTCGGCCGTGCCGGATCCGGCAGCGACGGTGTGGGTGGTGGTGACGGTGTCGGTCATGATTCCTTGCTCCTGATGTACTCGATGGTGTGTTCGGTCCACTCCGCCTCGATGCGGGTGGTGGTCTGTGCGGGGTCGTCGGAGTTGCCGACGGACGCGTCCTGCCAGGGCAGCCAGAACTCGATCACCCGGTTGATCCCACGGACGTCCGGGTCGATGGCGGCGCGGACGGCGTCGTGGTCCAGGACCCCCGTGCCGGTGCGGACGCCGGTGTACTGGAACCCGACCCAGCCCGGCGAGCGGGTGAAGCCGGAGTCCTTGACGTGCCAGTTGACGACGTACGGAGCCGTCATCGCGACGACGTCGGCGGGCTGCTCGAGCCGCGCGACGGTGTTCGCCGGGTCGAGGCAGATGCCGAGGTGGTCGGACCCGATCGCACGGACCACGGCCACGAGGTCGGCGGTCGCCACCACCTCGTAGGTCTCCAGCGCGAGTGTGACGCCGGCAGCCTCGTAGGCGGGCAGTGCCTGGCGCAGGCGTCGCTCGGTCTCCGCCGCGTCGGGCTGGTCGTCGCCGCTCGTCCACATCGACCGGACGAGGGTCGCGCCGAGCACCTGCGCGATGTGCAGGTACCGCGCGAGGTGCGCCGGGTCCGTGCCGCGGGTGCCGACCTCGAGCGCGAGCCCGAGCTCGTCGGCCAGAGCCCGGATCGCGGCCAGGCGGTCGTCCGACGCGGTGTCGAGCGGCAGGTGGTCGCAGATCTGGAAGAGGTCGACGCCGTCGTGCGCTGCCGCGTCGCGGAGCGCGTCGTCGAGGGACATCGGCGACGGCACGCGGTCGGACATCCGCCAGAAGTAGGCGTAGGTGGACAGGCCGAGCAGGGAGGTCATGCGGTCGCCTCCAGCTGTGCGGCTTCGTCGAGGATGGTGCGGATCGCCTCGGGGTCGTGCGCGAAACGGCCGAGGAACAGTCCGCCGATGCGCCCCCGCCCGCGGGTCAGCAGACCGGGTCCGGCGCTGCCGCCGTAGATCGCGGTGCTGCCCTGCAGCTCGGGTCGCGCGGCGAGGTACTGCTCGATGCCGGCGAGCACCTCGACGATGTGGTCGTCGGGTGCGGGCGCCGGGGCGCCGATGGCCCAGACCGGTTCGTAGGCGGCGATGACGGGGCCGGCGAGGCCGTCCGCGGTCGCGGTCGCCAGGAAGCGGTCGAGCTGCGCGGTCACCTCGTCGACGGCGGTCTGACTGGAGGCACGACTCACCTCGCCGACGCAGACCAGCGGACGCAGGTGGTTGCGGAAGGCGGCGTGCACCTTCCCCGCGACGTCGTCGTCCGTCTCGTGGAACAGGGACCGCCGTTCGGCGTGGGCGATCTCGACGAGGTCGACGCCGATCTCACGGAGCTCGGCGCCGGACACCTCGCCGGTGTAGGCACCGCTGTCCGCCCAGGCCAGGTCCTGCGCGCCGAGCGTCACGGGGCCGTCTCCGATCACCTCGCGCACCGGGACGAGCGCAGGGAACGTCGGGATGACGAAGAGCTCGACGGAGCCGGACCGCACCGCGGGGTGGGTCCGGGCGATGTCGGCCACGGCGGCCGCCCACTCGAGCGTCCGGGCGTGGGAGAAGTACATCTTCAGCGACACCCCGATCGTGATCGGGGCGGCTGCCGTGGTGGCGCTCACCGGGCGTCGGTCCCGACCGGGGCGGAGCCGTCGTAGGTGCAGATCGCCTGGACCTTCTCGGCTGAGGCGCTCGACGGGTCGAAGGTGTAGCCGAGCCACTCCTTCGCCATGCGCCGGGCGACCTCGACCCCGACGACGCGCTGGCCCATGCAGAGCACCTGGGCGTCGTTGCTGAGGATCGAGCGCTCGACGCTGAACGAGTCGTGCGCGGTGACGGCACGGATGCCCGGGACCTTGTTCGCCGCGATCGCGACACCGAGGCCGGTGCCGCAGATGAGGATCGCGCGGTCCGCCTCGCCGTTCGCGACGAGGCGTGCGGCGTCGACCGCCACGTGCGGGTACGCGGTGTGCCCGTCCGCGTCGACACCGACGTCGGTGACGCTGACCACCCGCGGGTCCTTCGCCAGGTCGGCCTTGATGATCTCCTTGTAGTCGAAGCCGGCGTCGTCCGAACCGACGACGATGCGGAACTGCTGCTCGGTCATGGGGGCTTCCTTACTTCTCGGCCAGTGTCGCGAGGACCGCGGCGGCGATGAGGGCGAACGAGATCGCGCCGGCGTCGGGAGTGCCGACCGCGTCCTCGCCGTGGGTGCGGGCGCGGCCCATCCGCGGCAGCAGGTCGGCGGTGGCGTCCGCCGCCGCTGTGGCGGCAGCGGAGGCGGCGGACCAGGCGGTGACGAGGTCGTCACCGGCCGTGGTGCGGGCGGTGAGCACCTCGTCGAACGGGACGAGCGCGTCGACCATGGTCTTGTCACCGGGGACGGCCCCGAAGGCCAGGACGGCCTCGGCGGCAGCGTGCACGGCCTGCGCGACGGTGGCACCCGACGGACGCTGGTCGTCCCCGAGGACGCGACCCAGCGCCTCCAGGGCGGCTCCCCAGATGGCACCGGACGTGCCGCCGGCCTTGTCGGACCACGCGTCGCCGGCCACGGCGAGGACGGAACCCGCGCCGGCGCCGCGCGCGGCGGCGTCCTGCGCGGCCGCGTCGGCGGCGGTGGACCCCCGCTGCATGCCGATGCCGTGGTCGCCGTCGCCCGCCACCGCGTCGATCCGGCCGAGCTCGTCGGCGTGGGCGTCGATGGTGGCGCGGACGGCGCTGATCGCCGTCGCGACGCGGGCGGCCGACGCCTGCGACTCCTCGGCGCCCGGCGTGATCGGTGCCTGCTCATCGGCTGCGAGGGTCTCGGCTGCGACGCGCTCCTGCGGGACGGCACCGCCCTTGCGGTAGGCGGGGCTGTCGGCGGGCGCGGCCCAGAGCTCCTCGAGTTCGTCGTCGAGCCAGAAGAGTGTGAGGGAGACCCCGGCCATGTCGAAGCTCGTGACGAGCTCGCCGACCTCGGGTTCGACGATCTCGACGCCCGCTTCCCGGAGCCGGCGTTGGACGGCACCGAAGACGACGAAGAGCTCCTCGTACTTGACGCTGCCCAGGCCGTTGAGGATCGGGACGACGCGCGCCCCGTCGACGGCGACACCGGACGGCAGCTCGGTGAGCAGCTCGTCGACGAGCAGGTCGGCCAGTCCGGACGCGGTGGGGACGTCGGCTTCGTCGATGCCGCGTTCGCCGTGGATGCCCATCCCGATCGCCATGCGGCCCTCGGGGACGGTGAAGAGGGGTTCGTCCGCACCAGGGAGCGAGCACCCGGAGAAGGCGACGCCGAAGCTGCGCGTCCGGTCGTTCGCGCGGGTGGCGACGGCTGTGACGTCATCGAGGCTGCGGCCCTGCTCGGCAGCGGCACCGGCGACCTTGAAGACGCAGAGGTCCCCCGCGATGCCGCGGCGCTTGTGGGCCTCGGCGCTCGGGGCGCTCGCGACGTCGTCGGTCACGCGGACCGTGCGGACCTCGATGCCCGCTGCGGTCAGGGAGCGTGCCGCGGCGTCGAAGTTGAGCACGTCGCCGGCGTAGTTGCCGTAGCTCAGCAGGACCCCGCCGCCGTGCTCTGATGCCTTCGCGACCGCGGTGACCTGCTGCGCGCTCGGGCTGGCGAACAGGTTGCCCATCGCCGCACCGGCCGCGAGCCCGTGCCCGACGAGGCCGCCGAACGCCGGGTAGTGGCCGGAGCCGCCGCCGACGACGAGTGCGACGGTGCCCTCGGGGCTGGTCGTGGCGCGGGCCACACCGCCGTGCACCTTCCGCACCCGGGCCTGGTTCGCGGCGACGAAGCCGTCCACCATCTCGTCGGCGAAGTCGGCGGGGTCGTTGAACAGGCGGGTCATGCGGTGGTCTCCTGGACGGTCTGCTGCGGTTCGGCCGCTTCGTGCTTCTTGGTGTTCCGGGCGAGCGTGAACATCAGGACGCTCGACAGGACCATGAAGAAGCCGACGATGAACATCGGGACCTGGTAGCCGCCGGTCCACTCGCTGACGGCGCCGGTGATGTACGGGGCCGCGAAGCCGCCGAGGTTGCCGACGGTGTTGATGAGCGCGACGCCCGCTGCCGCTGCCGCACCGGTGAGGAACTGCGTCGGCACGGTCCAGAAGTTCGGCAGCGCGGCGAAGATCGAGCACGCGGTGATCGCGATGACGGCGACCGTGGCGGCCGGGCTGTTCATGTAGAGCGCGACCGGGATGCTCAGACCGCCGACGAGCGCCGGGACCGCGATGTGCCACACCCGCACGCCGCGGCGGAAGGCGTCACGCGACCAGAAGTAGAGCACCACGGCGGCGGGCACGTACGGGATCGCCGTGATGAGGCCCTTCTGGAACAGGTCGAACGTCGTGCCGAACTGCTCCTGGAAGCCGTCGATGATGGTCGGCAGGAAGAAGCTCAGGGCGTACAGGCCGTAGATGAAGCCGAAGTACACGGCGGCGAGCATCCAGACACGACCCGAACCGAAGGCGGCGCGCAGGCCCCCCTTGCCGTGTGCGTTCCCCTCCTTCTGGCTGTTCTCCTTCGCGAGGGCGCCCTCGAGCCACAGCTTCTCGTCCTCGTCGAGCCACTTCGCCTGGGACGGCTTGTCCTTGAGCACGAAGAGGCACAGGATGCCGACGATGATCGCCGGGATCGAGACGCAGAGGAACATGAAGCGCCAGCCGGCCAGGCCGCCGAGCAGACCCTCGTGGGTCATCAACCAGCCGGCGAGCGGCGATCCGATGACGCTGGTGAGGGGCTGCGCCAGGTAGAAGAGCGCGAGCATCTTGCCGCGGTGGCGTGCCGGGACCCAGGTGGACAGGAACAGGATCGCGCCGGGGAAGAAGCCGGCCTCGGCGATGCCGAGCAGGAAGCGCAGTCCGACGAGCTGCGGGTAGTTCTGCACCCACGTGAACAGCAGCGAGACGATGCCCCACGTGATCATGATGCGGGCGAGCCAGACCCGGGCGCCGAACTTGTGCAGCGCCAGGTTGGACGGGACCTCGAGCACGAGGTAGCCGATGAAGAACACGCCGGACGCGAAGCCGAACTGGGCGGCGGTCAGACCGAGGTCCGCCTCCATGCCGTTCGGGGCCGCGAAGGAGATCGCGGTGCGGTCCAGGAAGTTGATGAAGAACATCAGTGCCACGAAGGGCACGATGCGGATCGCGATCTTGCGGATGGCCGTCTTCTCGACGACCGAGGTGGGGATGCCTCGCGTGGCGGGGATGTCCACGATGACTCCTGCTCGGTGGGGTGGTGCTCCGCGGGGCTGCTGCGCCGGGCACGGAGGTGGCGCATCGGTGCGCACGGACCAGTGTGCGCGGTCGGCAGCAACTTGTCAACCGGTTGACCAAATGGGTCGAGGTCGAACCGGTTGACCGAACGGTACGCTCACTGCATGCCCGCGTTCAGCCCGGACGACCCGCTCAACATCCGACTCGAACTCGAGTCGGTGCCCGCGGGGTCGCCCGCCTCCGAGGTCGCCCGACAGCTCGTCTCGCTGCTCACCGCGGGCGAACTGGCCCCTGGTTCGCGGCTGCCCTCCGAGCGGCTCCTGGCCGAACGGCTCGGCGTCGGGCGGTCCGCCGTGCGCGAGGCGTTGGCCGCCCTCGAGATCCTCGGCATCGTGCAGATCCGGCCGGGTTCGGGGACGTACCTGCAGGGCGGCACGTCGGACCTGCTGCCGACGACCCTGTCGTGGGGGCTCATGCTCGCGTCGAACCGCACGCGGGAGCTGCTCGAGATCCGGTCCTCGCTCGAACGGACGGCCGCGATCCTCGCCGCCCAGCGCGCGACGCCCGCGCAGCTCGAGGAGCTCCAGACCTACATCGACCGACAGCACGAGACGCTCGACGACCCGGACGCCTTCATCGACGCCGACGTCCGGTTCCACGTCCTGCTCGCGCGCTCGGCCGGGAACGACGTGCTCGCCGACCTGCTGCAGAGCCTCCGCTCGATGCTCAGCGTGTGGGTCGGCCGTCGGGTCCGCACCCGGCAGGCGACCGAGGCGGCGTACGAGGAGCACCGGGCGATCCTCGACGCCCTCCGGGCCGGCGACGTGCTCGCCGTGCAGCGGGCGATGGACGACCACATGGCCACGGCGAGCGCCCGCATCGAGCACGCGGGCCCGGCCGACTGACGCGCGGCGGCGCCCACGCTGCCCCGAGACTCGGCTCCGCGGACAGTTTCGCGCTCGGTGACACCACGAAGCGTCCGCCGAGCCGAGTCTCGGGCTCTGCCGCCGTGCCTTGCCGGATCGGCAACGGGGCTTGGTCGGGGCGCGCGCGGTCCGGTGGAGTGACCGCATGCACACGCACGATGAGCCGACCGACACCTCCGCCCGGGCCTGGTGGGAGGCCCGCTACGCGCAGCAGGACGGCATCTGGTCGGGGCGCGTGAACGCGGTGCTCGCCGACGTCGCGTCCTCGCTGCCGACGGGGCGCGCGCTCGACCTCGGGTGCGGGGAGGGCGGCGACGTGGTGTGGCTCGCCCAGCAGGGGTGGGACGCGACCGGGGTGGACCTGTCCGTGACGGCGGTCGCGCGCGGCTCCCGAGCGGCCGTCGCCGCGGGCGTGGAAGACCGGATCGCGTTCGTCGCGGCGGACCTCGACTCGTGGGACACCGCGGCACGCTTCGACCTGGTGACGGCCTCGTTCCTGCAGTCGTGGCCGGTGCAGATCCCGCGGGCGGCGATCCTGCGCCGGGCCGCCGGGTTCGTGGGGTCGGGCGGGCACCTGCTCGTGACGGCCCACGCCGCACCGCCGCACGGCGACCTGCCCGAGGAGCTGCGGACGTACCGGTTCCCGACGCCGGAGGAGGACCTGGCAGCCCTCGACCTCGACGACACGTGGGTGGTCCTCGCCGCCGAGCTCCGACCGCGTACGGCGACCACGCCCGAGGGTGCGCCGCACGAGGTGCTCGACAGCGTGGTGCTCGCCCGGCGCACCTGACCTCAGCGGGGCAGGGGCACCTCGGACGCGAACGCCCGGACGACCCGGGCGACGACCTCCGCCGCCGGGGCGTCCCACACGGCCTGGTTGAAGATCTCCACCTCGACGTCACCGGTGTAGCCCGCCGCGGTCACGGCAGCGGTCACCGGCCCGAAGTCGATGTGCCCGTCCCCCATCACGCCCCGCGACAGGAGCGGGTCGGCGGCGATCGGCGTCGTCCAGTCGCAGACCTGGTAGCTCGCGATCCGACCCGCAGCGCCCGCGCGGGCCACCGAGGCCGAGAGTGCCGGGTCCCACCAGACGTGGAAGGTGTCCACGACGACCCCGACGGCCGCTGCCGGGAACGGCGCCGCCAGGTCGAGCGCCTGCGCGAGGGTCGACACGACGGCCCGGTCGGCGGCGTACATCGGGTGCAACGGTTCGACGGCGAGCTGCACGCCGGCGTCGAGCGCGTGCGGGACGAGGTCGGCGAGGGCGTCCGCCACGCGATCCCGGGCACCGACCAGATCGCGGGACCCCTCGGGCAGTCCCCCGGCGACGAGCACGAGCACGGCGGCGGAACCATCAGCCCCGGCGCCCGCGAGCACCGCGGTCTCGTCGATCGCCCGGCGGTTGTCGTCGAGCGCCCGCTGCCGATCGGCGCCGGGCGGCAGGGTGAAGAAGCCTCCGCGGCAGTGCGACGACACCCGGAGCCCGGAGTCGGCGACCATCCGCACGGCCTCGGTCAGCCCGACCTCGGCGACGGGCTCCCGCCACGTGCCGATCGACTGGACACCGGCGGCGCGGACGGTGTGCAGGGCATCCCGCAGCGAGGCGTACTTGATCGTCGCCTGGTTGATCGACAGCCGTGGATGCGGGTGTGCAGAGCCAGGGGCCGCACCGGCCCGCGCGACCTGCACCGAGGGGTTCACGCGACCGCCCCGGAGAGCGGGCGGTCGGCGGATGCCGAGCCGCGCCTCCCGGCAGACACCGGCACCCCTGCCAGCGCGAGCAGGTCGTGCCAGCGCGATGCGGCGAGCGACGGGTCCTCGAGCGCGCCGCAGGCGTTCGCGAGCCGCACCGTCTCGGACAGGTGCGGCAGGGAGCGCCCGGCGTGCTGGCCGCCGACCATGGCGAAGGCTGGCTGGTGGCCGTTCAGCCAGGCGAGGAAGGCGATGCCGGTCTTGTAGTGCCAGGTCGGGGCGCTGAAGACGTTCCGGGACAGAGCCTCGGTGGGCCCGAGGAGGGCGCGGTAGGCGGCCTCGTCGGGGAGGGCCCGGACGGCGGCGGACGCGATCGGTGCCACCGCGGCGAACGCCCCGAGCAGGGCATCGGAGTGCGTCCGGTCGGTCCCGGCGATGAGGTCGACGTAGTGGAAGTCGTCGCCCGTGAACATCCGGACGCCGGCGGGCAGCTGGGATCGGAGGGAGACCTCGGCTCGGGCGTCGAGCAGGCTCATCTTGATGCCGGCGACCTTCGACCCGGCGTCGCCCATGATGTCGAGCACGGTGTCGGGGCCCTGCAGGCCGCCGAAGTAGCCGGCGAGGGCGGGGTCGAACGCCTCCCCCAGCCAGTGCAGGACGACGGGGCCGCCCGCGCGCGCGATGACCGCGCGGTAGACGCGGCGGTAGGTGGCGGGATCGCCGTCGGCCAGGCGGGCAAGGTGCCGGCTCGCCATCAGCACGACGCCGGCGCCGGCGTCCTCGGCGTGGTGCAGCTGCCGGACGTAGGCGTCGACGATCTCCGGTTCGGTGGCTGTCTCGTCCGGCAGGTCGTCGGTGTTCACCCCGACGACGATCCGGCCGCCGACGGACTGCGCCTCGCGAGCGCTGCGCGTGATGAGCTCGCGGGTGGCGGCCGGGTCGAGCCCCATGTTCCGCTGCGCGGTGTCCATCGCGTCCGCCACACCCAGGCCCCACGACCAGAGGTGGTGTCGGAACGCCAGGGTGGCGTCCCAGTCGAGGTCGGCCGGGGCGCCCGGCGTGTTGTCGGCGGCGGCGCGCGGGACGACGTGGGCTGCGGCGTAGACCACGCGCTCGGTGAGCGGGGCGGTCGGCTTCGCCGAGGCGGTCACGGCCGGCTCGCGCAGGTCGACCCGGCTGGTCGTGCCGTCGGGCGCGAGGAGCGTCAGCGAGCTCATGCGCGTGCCCCGACGGTCTCGGTGCGGTCCGCCGTGTCGGTGCGTTGCGCGCTGTCGGCGCTTTCGGCGCTGTCGGACTGGAGGCGCGGCTCGGCCCCGGTGGGCAGCGTCAGCTCCGGCAGATCGATGCGTCGGCCCTCGGCGCTCGACCGCAGACCGGCCTCCGCGAGCCCCACGCCGCGGGCACCGGACAGCAGGTCGTACGGGTGCGGGCGACCGGCGACGAGGTCACGCAGGAAGTCCTCCCACTGTGCGCGGAAGCCGTTGCCGAACTCCTCGTTGTCGGGGACCTCGAGCCACTGCCCGCGGTAGTCCCGCTCGTCCTTCAGGTCCGGGTTCCACACCGGCTTCGGCGTCGCCGTCCGCGGCTGGATCCGGCAGCCGAACAGCCCCGCGACCGCGCTGCCGTCGGTGCCGTCGACCTGGAACTCGACGAGTTCGTCACGGTCGACGCGCACCGCCCAGCTCGAGTTGATCTGCGCCGTGATGCCGCCCGCGAGGTCGAACACGCCGTAGGCCGCGTCGTCAGCAGTGGCCTCGTACGCCGAGCCCCGCTCGTCGGTGCGCTCCTCGATGTGGGTGACCGCGCGGGCGTACACCGACTCGACGCGGCCGAAGAGCTGCTCGAGGACGTAGTTCCAGTGCGGGAACATGTCGACGACGATGCCGCCGCCGTCCTGCTTGCGGTAGTTCCAGCTCGGCCGCTGCGCGGTCTGCCAGTCCCCCTCGAACACCCAGTAGCCGAACTCGCCACGGACGCTGAGGACCTTCCCGAAGAAGCCGGAGTCGATCAGGCGGCGGAGCTTGCGGAGGCCGGGCAGGTAGAGCTTGTCGTGCACGACGCCGTTCGGGACGCCCGCCGCGGCTGCGAGTCCGGCGAGTTCGAGGGCCTCGGCGGAGGTCTCGGCCGTCGGCTTCTCGGTGTAGATCGCCTTGCCGGCGGCGATCGCCTCCCGCAGGGCATCGGCGCGGGCGCTCGTGACGGCGAAGTCGGCGAAGACGTCCCAGCGGGGGTCGGCGAGAGCGGCGTCGAGGTCGGTCGTCCAGTGCTCGATGCCGTGGCGCCTGGCGATCTCCTCGAGCTTCGCGGCGTTCCGACCGACCAGGATCGGTTCGACCTGCAGCCTCGTACCGTCCGGGAGCGGGAGCCCGCCGTCGTCGCGGATGGCCAGGATCGACCGGACGAGGTGCTGGCGGTAGCCCATGCGCCCGGTGACGCCGTTCATGATGATGCCGATGGTGCGCGTGGTCAACGCGTGCTCCCTTGCTCGCTGTGGCCCGCTCCCCGGTCGTACGGGAAAGCGCTTACCGACACGGTACACCACGGGTGGAGGAGGCCGCACGCGCGTGTTCGGTCGTGTGCGGTCGGCGCGGCGGGCGCGCCGAGGGGGCACAACACGCCGCTCACCTCCGCCGAGAGGGCACAAGACGTCACGCTCGAGCGCCCCGGGCGGCAGTTCGTGCCCCCTCGCCGCGATGCCCCGGGCGCGCCCGGGCGCGTGCGGGCGCGTGCGGGCGTGGGCTCGCACGACCCTCGGCGCCCTCGAGCGGGCACGACATGCCGCTCACGTCCACCGAGAGCGCACGAACTGCCGCCGCCGGACGCCGAGCGCGACGTTTTTTGCCCTCTCGAGGACGACACCCGTCGGCCCGGTGGGCGCGGACCCTGGCGCTACCGCGCCGTGCTCGCGCGCAGGACGACCTCGCCGTCGACGGCTCCGTCGACCTCGACCCCGAGGGCCCGCCGGACCGCCCGCGCCCCGATCTCCTCGAGGGGCAACCGCACGGTGCTCAGCGCCGGTACGACGTCGGCGAGCATCCGCACGTCGTCGAACCCCGCCACGCCGACGTCGGCACCCGGCACGAGGCCGCGGTCCCGGATCGCCGCGACCGCCCCCACCGCCATCAGGTCCGTCACGGCGAACACGCACCGCGGCAGCACCGGACCGCCGTCGGCAGCGGCGTCGAGCAGCGCCGACATCGCCCGGTACCCGCCGTCCCGCGAGAACTCCGACGGCACGACCGCACGGTCGGGCACCCGGATGCCGTGCGCCGCGAGTCCCGCCACGAAGCCGTCCACCCGCGCCCGGGCGGTGACGAGCTGGGGGTCGCCGGCGAGCACCGCGAACGAGTCGTGCCCCTGCTCGACGAGCGCTCCGGCGAGTGCCGCGGCACCGCTGAGGTTGCGGATCACCAGGGGTTGCACGCCCGGCACGCCCGGCACGGCACCGTCGAGGTCGGAGACGAGCGCCGACACTCCGGCACCGGCGGAGACCAGCCCGGACACCGCGGCCGCGACCTCGTCGCCGGCACCGAGCCGCCGGCTCACCGCGAGCACGACCGCGCGTGGCCGGAGTCCAGCGACGACGCCGAGCAGCGTGGCCTCCCGTGCGGGGTCGCCCCCGGTCGACGTGATCGTGACGACGAGTCCGGCCTCGTCGGCAGCCCGGATCGCCCCGGCCGCGATCGCCGCGAAGTACGGGTCCGCGATGTCCCCGACGACGACCGCGAGGGTCGTCGTGGTCCCGCGGGCGACCGCTTGCGCCTGGACGTTGGCGGTGTAGCGGAGCTCCGACGCCGCCGCGTGCACCCGGTCCGACGAGTCCTGACGGACCTTCCGCGTACTGCCGTTGAGCGCGCGCGAGGCGGTCGCGAGCGACACGCCTGCCCGCTCGGCCACGTCGGCCAGGGTGACGGTGCCTCGCTCAGGCATGTCGTGCCTCCAGTCCGTCCGCATGTACACGGTCCATGGTGAGGATACCGACCGAGGGAAGGCGCAGCCTGCTCACGGGGAAAGCGCTTGCTACCGTTGCGGACCATGGATGCCTCGGATGACCTGCCCGGCGTGGTGCTCGTCGGCGCCCGCGGGTTCGGCCTGCACCACCGCGCGAACATCGACCGGCTCGTCGCCACGGGGGCGTGCACGCTCACCGCGGTCATCGACCCGACCCTCGGCACGGACACCGACGGCGGTGTCCCGGTGGTCGCCGACGTCACCGCCGCGAAGCGCCTCGGGTCGGTCGACGTCGTGGTGGTCGCCGCCCCGATCGGCGCGCACCTGCCGCTGGCACTCGCCGCCCTGGAGGCCGGCGCGGACGTCCTGCTCGAGAAGCCCCCGGTGACGACGCGCGCGGCACTCGCGACCCTGCTCGACGCCGCGCACCGGACCGGCCGTGTCGTCCAGGTCGGGTTCCAGAGCCTCGGGTCGCACGCGGTCCCGGCGTTCCGGTCCGGCGAGCTCGTCGGGGCCGTGCGCTCCGCCGCCGCCGTCGGGACCTGGACCCGGAACCAGGCGTACTGGGACCGCTCCGCGTGGGCCGGACGTCGACGGGTCGGCGGGGTGGACGTCCTGGACGGCGTCGTCACGAACCCGCTCGCGCACGCCGTGGCCACCGCACTCGCACTCGTCGGATGCCGCCGTGCCGACCAGGTCGCCCGCGTCGAGGTCGAGCTGTACCGGGCGAACGCGATCGAGGGCGACGACACCTCGACCGTCCGGGTCACCACGACTGCCGGGCTCGAGGCGACCGCGGCGCTCACCCTGTGCGCCCCCGCCGAGGTCCCACCCACCGTGCGGGTGCGCGGCACGACCGGAACGGCGACCCTCGGGTACACGACCGACGAGGTCACCGTCGACGGGGTGACGCGGGACCTCGGGCGGACGGACCTGCTCGAGAACCTGCTCGCCCACCGCTCCCGCGGCGACGACCTCCTGGTGCCGCTCGAGTCGACCGGTGCCTTCGTCGAGGTCCTCGAGGCCGTCCGCGCGACCGAGCCGGTGCGGATCGACCACCCCTGGGTGACGTGGGAGGGCGACGGCTCCGAGCGCCGCCCCCTCGTCACGGACGTCGAGGCGATCGTCGACCGAGCCGCGGACCAGCGCGCCCTGTTCTCCGAGGTCGGTGCCCCCTGGGCGCACACCGCCCGCGACGAGGTCCTGCAGGAACTCGTCGTCGACGGCACCCGGGTCGCGACGGCGCTCGACGGCGCTGGCACCATCCCGTCGTCGTCCCCGCGCCCGTACCTGCACCCCGTGCGGACACTCGGCGGCACGACCGTGAGCGCCCACCACCCGCCGGACCACGACTGGCACTGCGGTGTCGGGTTCGCGATCCCGGACCTCGACGGGGTGAACTGCTGGGGCGGCCCGACGTACGTGCACGGTCAGGGCTACGTCTGGCGGGACGACCACGGCAGCGCCGACGTGCCGCACGCCGAGGTGCACGGACGCTCGCTGCAGCAGGAGGTCGTCTGGCGCCGCCCCGACCGAGCCGTCGCACTCCACGAGGACCGTTCGACCTCGTGGCGCGCCGTCGAGCAGGGGTGGGAGCTGACGTGCTCCTCGTCGTTCCGGACACCGGGTGACGCCGTCGTGCACCTCGGCGGCCCGGGCAGCAACGGACGCGTCGGTGCCGGCTACGGCGGGTTCTTCTGGCGCTTCCCACCCGGTGCGGACGCCACCGTGCGGACGGCGGACGTCATCGGCGAGGACGCCGTGCACGGGTCGGTCGCGCCGTGGGTCGAGTGGTCGGCCGTGTTCGACGGAGCACCCGCGACGGTCCGCCTCGAGGCGCTCGACCACCGCGACCCGTGGTTCGTCCGCGCCGCGGAGTACCCCGCGATCGGGTCCGCGCTGGCCTGGACCGAGCCGACGCTGGTCCGGCCCGGCATCCCCCTCGTGCGCTCGTTCCGCGCGACGATCACCGACTGAGCACCCCTGCGTCGGTCCTCCCCGGATGGTGCCGACGCGGGTGTTGAAACGTTTCGGCGCAGCGTGCTACCGTCGCGGAAAGCGCTATCCAAGACAATCGACGACGATTCCGGAGCAGTGGCATGCAGCAGAACGACGACGTTCTCCAGGCGGCGGACCACCCGACGACCTCCTCCAAACGGGCCCGACGAGCCGCCCTCAGCGGCTGGGTCGGCAGCGCCCTCGAGTACTACGACTTCTCCCTGTACGCGCAGGCGGCGGCGCTCGGGGTCCCGGCGGTGTTCTTCGCCACCGAGGACCCGGCGGTGACGATCATCGCCTCCCTGAGCACCTACGCGGTCGGGTACGTCGCGCGGCCCATCGGAGCGGTCGTCCTCGGTTCCTGGGGCGATCGGCACGGCCGGAAGAACGTCCTGGTGTTCGCCATGGTCCTGATGGGCCTGTCCACCTTCGCCGTCGGGCTCCTGCCGACGTACGCGCAGATCGGGGTCTGGGCGCCGATCCTCCTCGTCACGCTCCGACTCCTGCAGGGCTTCGCCGTCGCCGGGGAACTCGGTGGCGCGAGCGCGATGATCATCGAGCAGTCGTCGGCCGAGAAGCGCGGCTGGTTCGCCAGCTTCAGCCTGCAGGGCACGCAGATCGGATCGATCCTGGCGACGGCCATCATGCTGCCCCTGGCGGCGATCGTCGGCGACGAGGCGTTCCTCGCCTGGGCGTGGCGCATCCCCTTCCTGCTGAGCGCCGTCGTGGTGCTCGCGGGGTACCTGGTCCGCCGCCACGTCGAGGAGTCCCCCGCCTACACGGTCGTCGACACCACCGGGAACACGATCGAGCGACGCCCGTACCCGTTCATCGACCTGATCCGTTCCCACCCCGGTGCGGTCGCGCGCTGCGTCGTGATGACCTTCACGAACGCGCTCGGGATGGTCGCCCTGACCTTCGGGGTCTCGTACGGCACGCAGGAGAGCTACGGCAACGGCTTCTCGACGAGCCAGTTCCTGGTCGTGACGCTCATCACGAACGTGGTCGCGGCGGCGACGATCCCGCTGTTCGGCTCGCTGTCCGACCGGTTCGGTCGGCGCGTGTTCATGATCGGCGGCACTGTCCTCGGCGGCCTGAGCACCTTCGCCTACCTGTGGGCGATCTCGCAGCGGAACATCGTGCTCGTCATCGTCTTCGTGCTGATCCTGCACGCGGTCTTCTTCCAGATGTGGAACGCGACCTTCGCCACCTTCTTCCAGGAGCAGTTCCCCACCCGGATGCGCGTCACGGGCTTCGCGGTGTCGCAGAACCTCGGGCTCATGATCGCGGCGTTCTTCCCGAGCATCTTCGTCGCGATCGCCCCGCCCGGCACCGCCAACGTGCCGCTCGTGATCGGTGGGACGGCCCTCGGCCTCTGCGTGCTGTCTGCCGTCGCGACGTTCTGGACCCGCGAGACGAAGGGCCTGTCACTCCAGGAGCTCGACGCCCGCTGACGCGCGGCCCGCGCCCGGCGCGCGGGCGGCGGGCGGGCCGCCGGGCGATTCCGCGCGTTGGGGGCCGATCCGCGCAGAGGAGGCCGAATCGCTCGTAGGAGGCAGGACCTTCCGACCTCCTACGCGCGATTCCGCTTCCCACCGCCCCTGTCATGGGAAGGAACGCACGCGAGAACGCCCGCGCTACGGTGTCCGGATGACCGCCACCGACTGGGAAGCCCGGGTCGCAGCACTCTGGGCGGACGACACGATCGACGACACCACGCGCGTCGACCGCATGCGCGAGCTCGCCGAGGCCGCCCCGCACCCCGCCCTCGGCGCGTTCGAACTCGGCGGATCGCTGGACTCCGCCGGCCACGAGGCCGAGGCCGACGTCCACTACACCGCCGCCACCGCCGCAGGCCTCGCGCAGGTCGACCCCGACCGCGCCGCGCGGCTCGTGGTGCAGCACGCGTCGACGCTCCGGAACCTGGACCGCGTCGACGAGGCGATCGCGATGCTCCGGGACGCACCCGCCCACCCGTCGACGGGCGCCGCCCCGCGGGTGTTCCTCGCACTCGCCCTGCACAGCGCCGGCCGACACGACGAGGCGCTCCGCATCGCGATCGAGGCCGTCGAGCCCACCCTCCCCCGCTACAACCGCTCGGTCCGCGCCTACGCCGCCGCGCTCACCGAGCCCGACGGCGCGTAGCGCCGGAACGCACGCACGCACCGACCCACCGGCCTGGAGGCACGTGGCGGCCCCGCCCCGCGCCTCCAGGCCGTCACCCGGTCACCCACCCAGCGGAACCGCGCGTCGGGAGCCGACGACCGCGACGCCCTACCCCGCCAGCGCCCCGCTCTCGAACAGCACCCGCATCGCATCCGCCCGGATCCACCGCTCACTCACGAGCAGGGGCCTCCCGGTGCCGGCGTCCACCGTGCCGCTCTCGATGAACCACCCGAGCGTGACCTCGTCGAGGTCCAGGTGCCGGGCGACCTCCTCGGTGACGACGTCGGCGCTCGCACAGACCCACCGCCGCACCGGGTCCGCACCGGCCGCCTCGCGCAGCACCTCGTACAGCGAGTTCCGCACCCGCAGCGCCTGCCCGAGCTCCGGGACGACGGCGGGCGGCACCCATTCGACGCCCCACGCCGCGGGCAACCCGTCGACGAGCGAGCGACGGGTCAGCCGGTGGCACGGCGCACCCGGTTCGAGACCGAGGTGCCCGGCGACCCCGATCGGCACGGGCGCGAGCGCACACGACAGCGTGACGCTCGAGGGCTCCCCGCCGGCGGCCCGGACGGTGTGGCTCCACGACGGTGCCGCGTCCGACCCGATGCGGTAGTCGATGCGCCGCGCGACGAAGCTCCCGACGCCCTTGACCCGGCGGATCCGGTTCCGGCGCTGCAGGTGCTGCAACGCCGCCCGGGCTGCCGAGCGTCCGACGCCGAACCGGGCGGACAGCTCGGCCTCGCTGGCGACACGGGTGCCGACGGCGGCGTCGGCGAGCTCCTCCTCGAGGACCGCCGCGATCTCGAGGTAACGCGTTTCCGGCACGCTGCGGACTGTAACGGACCCGACCGCCCCGGCGCACACCTGTCCGGACAGGCTCGCGACCTCCGGCCGGTGCTGTTCACCTGCCGGACACCTCCCGACCGGATCGCCGTCACCGCGCCCCCGGACGCTGTCGGCAGCCCCGCAGCCGCGAGGCCCCGGACCACCAGGAGCCCCATGATCTCGCTCGTCTGCCTCGACATGGCAGGGACCACCGTCCAGGACGGCGGTGTCGTCGTCGACGCCTTCCGCACCGCACTGACCGACGTCGGTCTCGAGCCGGGCACCGCCGGGCACGACGACGCCGTGCAGTACGCGCTCGACACGATGGGGCAGTCCAAGATCGCCGTCTTCACCGCGCTGTTCGACGGCGACCAGACCCGCGCCGAGGCCGCCAACGCGGCCTTCGAGCGCGCCTACGCCGACACCGTGGAACGCGGCGTGCGGCCCGTCGACGGTGCGGTCGACAGCCTGGAGGCACTGCGCGCTTCCGGCAGGCGGGTCGCGTTGACGACGGGGTTCTCCCCGGCGACACGGGACGCCGTGCTCGACGCGCTGGGGTGGCGGGACCTCGTCGACCTGGCGCTGTCGCCCGCCGACGCCAGCCGCGGCCGCCCGTTCCCCGACATGGTCCTGCAGGCCGTGCTGCGCACGCAGACCGACGACGTCCGCCAGGTGGCAGTGGTCGGGGACACCGTGGCGGACCTCCTCACGGGGTCGCGTGCCGGGGCCTCCGTCGTCGCGGGTGTGCGGACGGGCACCCACGGGGACGCCGACTTCCGGGCGGTGGCGCACACGCACGTGATCGACTCGGTCGCCGACCTGCCTGCCCTGCTCGAACGGGTGGACGCCGGGGTCGACGCCCCACTGGCCACGCCGGTCGGAGCGTGACGGACCTCGACGTCCGCTGGACGCTCTGGCACGGTGTCGGCGAGCCCGTGACGGTCCAGCGGCTCGACGGCCCGGTGCCCCTGCCCGCCGGGGGTTTGCTCGTCGCGATCGAGGCGGCCACCGTCTGCGGGAGCGACCTGCACACCGCACTCGGGCACCGACCCGGTCCGGCGCCGAGCGTCCTCGGCCACGAGCAGGTCGGCCACGTCGTCGCGCTCGGCCCGGGTGCACCGGCACCGACCGTCACGGGAGCACCCGTCGCCGTCGGGGACCGCGTCGTCTGGTCGGTCGCGGCGTCCTGCAGCACGTGCGACCGGTGCGCGTCCGGGCTCCCGCAGAAGTGCCGCGCGCTCCGGAAGTACGGCCACGAGGAGTCGACCCCCGACTGGCCGCTGAACGGCGGCTTCGCGACCCACTGCGTCCTGCTGCCCGGCACGGGGATCGCCGTCGTGCCGAACACCATGCCCGCCACGGTCGCCGCACCCGCCGCGTGCGCCACGGCCACCGTCGCCGCCGCGCTGGACGCCGTCGACCGCACGCTCGCCGGCACCCGGGTGCTCGTCACGGGGGCCGGGATGCTCGGGATCACCGCGGTCGCGATGGCCGCCGCCGCCGGAGCGACCGTCACGGTGTCGGACCCGAACGCCCAGCGCCGTGCCCGGGCCGTGTGCTTCGGCGCCGACCGGGCCGTCTCCCCCGGCGACCCCGTCGGCACGGTCGACGTCGCGATCGAGCTCTCGGGCTACGCGGACGCCGTCGAGACCGCCGTGGACGCGCTCGACGTCGGCGGCACCGCGGTGCTCGTCGGGGCGGTGTCGTCCAGCCGACCGGTCTCGCTCGACCCCGAGCGGATCGTCCGCGGGCTGCTCCGGATCGTCGGCGTGCACAACTACGCCCCGCAGCACCTGGCGACGGCGGTGGCGTTCCTGGCGGAGACCGACCTGCCGTTCGCGGACCTGGTGGAACCCGCCGTCGGGCTGGACGGGGTCGCCCACGCGGTCGTCACGCCGCCGTCGTCCGGGTACCTCCGGCGCGCGATCGTGCCCACGGCGACGCCATGATGGTGCGGTGACCACGTACCGCGCGGCCCGCGTCCACCCCGGCGCCGAGGCGACCGACAAGACCGACGACACCGTCCTGCACGTGCGGGACGGTGTCGTCGCGTCGTCGTCCCCCGACGGGGATCCGGTGGTCGACCTCGGCGACGTCGAGCTCCTGCCCGGCCTGGTCGACGTGCACGCCGACTCCCTCGCCCGGTTCGAGCAGCCCCGGCCCGGCGTCGGCGTCCCGTTGCCGCACGCCCTCGACGCGTTCGCCGCCGACGCCGTGCTCGCCGGGGTGACGACGGCGTTCCTCTGCTGCTCGCTCGAGCCGGACACCGTCCCCGCGCGCGGCGCCGCCCACGCCCGCGAGGTCCTCGAGGCACTGACGGCGACTGCGCTCCCGATCGACGTCCTCGTGCACCTGCGCGTCGACGTCACGCACGACGACACCGTGGCCGCGCTCGACGACCTCGTCACCGCGTTCCCGGAGCACATCGGGCTCGTGTCGTCGATGGACCACACACCCGGCCGGGGCCAGTACCCCGACGAGGCCGGGTGGCGCCGGGCCTACCGCGCGCTCGACCGGCTCGACGACGACGCCCTCGACGCCCGGCTCGCCCGCTTCCGCGACGGCGCTGCAGGCATCCCGCGCCGGCGCGGACGGATCGCCGCGATCGCCCGGTCCGCCGGGGTCGTGCTGGCCGCGCACGACGACGACTCCGCCGAGGCCGTCCGGACCGCGATCGCCCTCGGTTCCGGGATCTCCGAGTTCCCGGTCACCACCGAGGCCGCGGCCGAGGCCCGGGCGGCGGACCTCGGCGTCGTCGTGGGCGCCCCGAACCTCTGGCGCGGCGGCTCGCACGGCTCCGGCCCCTCGGCCCGTGACGCCGTGGCCGCCGGGCACGCCGACGTCGTCACCTCCGACTACCACCTCGGGTCGCTACTGCCGGGCCTGCGTGCAGCGGCCGCCGCCGGGGTCGCACCGTTCGACGAACTCGTCCGCACCGTGACCGCCGCCCCGGCCACGAGGACCGGCCTCGCCGACCGTGGGACGCTCACGCCGGGCCGACGCGCGGACTTCGTGGCGGTCCGCGGCGAGCGCGTCGTGGGCGTGTGGGTCGCCGGGCAGCAGGTGCTGGCGCGCACCTGAGGCGCGCCAGCCGTCAGGCTCCGTCGAGGACGAACGGCGCGAGCCCGAGACCGGTCGTCATCCCGATGCCGGTGGTCACGGTGACGACGTCGACGCCGGGCACCGGACGCTCCACCAGGAACTCCTGCCGCGGCGAGGACGCGTACACGCCCTGCCAACGGTCGAGCACGCGGACCGGGGCGCCGAACAGTCGCTCGGTCTCGGCGAGGAGCAGCCGGAAGCCGTCCTCGTCCTGGAACGGCGGAGCGTCGACCTCGCGCTCGTGGGTGTCCCCGACGATCACGCTGCCGTCCGGCGGGGACGTGTACATCTGGTTGAGGTCCCAGCGGATGCCCTCGGGCAGGGCCTCGGCGAGCGCGGTGCGGAGTGTCCCGGCACTCGGCATGGCGGCGAACCCGGAGTAGCGGAGCAGGGACCACCCGGTGAGCAGCGGCGTCGCGAGCGGGAAGGCCAGCGGGATCGCGGCGCGGAGCATGTGCAGGCGGCAGCGGACCACCTCGGCGGCCTCGGCGAGCGCGGGGAACAGCTGGTCGACGTCGTGGTTCGTGCACACCACGATCCGGTCGGCCGTGAGGTCGCCGCGCGCGGTGCGGACCGCACCGGTCTCGATGCCGAGCGCAGCGGTCCGCCAGTGGAACCGGACCCCCTGGGTGGCGAGCCAGGCGGCGATCGCGGGTGCTGCCTCCCGGGGGTCGACCTGGAGGTCCTGTGGGAGGTGCGCTCCCCCAGCGGCCGTGGCCGCGTCGACGGGGACGGCGTCCGCGATCGCGGCGGCGTCGAGCAGCCGGAGGTCGGCGCCCGTCGACCGGTACTCCTCGAGCACCGCGAGCTCCTCCGCGCGACTCGCCACGACGTGCGCCCCGCGCTCACGCGCCGTGAACCCCGCGAGCGGAGCCAGCGTCGTCCACCGACGCCGTGCCTCCTGGGCGTACCGGGCGGCCTCGCCCGTCTGCGGGGTGATGCAGGCGTGTCCGAAGTTGCGGACGCTGGCGCCGACGATGCCGGCGGCGCGGTCGACGACCGCGACCCGCGCGCCGCGGAGCATCGCCTCGTAGGCGATGCCGAGGCCGACGATGCCGGCGCCGACGACGAGGACGTCGACGTGGTCGTCGGTGCGCCCGGTCACCGGAACACCCGCCGCATCCACATCGCGATGCCCTCGACGACCAGGACGGCGACGAGGATCATCAGGACGATCGCGGTCACCGTGCCGTAGTTCGAGCCCTGCGCGGCGTTGAGCAGGTAGTAGCCGATGCCGCCGCCCCCGACGACGCCGAGGATGGTCGCGGCGCGGATGTTCGTGTCGACGAGGTAGAAGGTGTGGCCGAGCATCGCGCGGATGCCCTGCGGCACGGTGGCCCCGGCGTAGCGCTGGAACCGGGTGGCTCCCGTCGCGGTGAGGGCGCGTTCCGGGCCGGCCGCGACCTCCTCCAGCGAGTCGGCGACGAGCTTGCCGAGCAGGCCGATGCCGCCGAACGCCAGGGCGAGGGTGCCGGCCTGGGCGCCGAGGCCCGTGATGACGATGAGCACCACGGCGAGGATCGTCTCGGGGACGCCGCGGACGACCACGAGCAGCAGGCGCGCTCCCCCGCGGACGCCTCGGGTCGGTGCGACGTTGCGGGCCGCGAACGACCCGATGACGACCGAGACCACGAGGGCGAGCAGGGTCGCGGCGAGCGCGATGGCGACGGTGTCGAACACGGCGCCGAGCATCACGGGGGTGCCGTAGCTGCCGAAGGACGGCGGCCAGAACTGCGCGGCCACCGGGGTGATCTTCCCCCAGACCGTCGCGAGGTCGCCCCAGGCGATGTCGCAGACGACGACGCTGCCGACGACGACGAGGACGGCGACCCAGGACCAGACGGTGGTGCGGACGCGGGCTGCCGTCCACGGGCGGCGGAGGGCTTCCTCGGGGGTCCGGAAGTGCACGGGCCGTCCGCGGGTCGCCCTGCTGGTGCGTCCGAGCATGGTGGCGCGGACGGCACTCGAGACGATCTCCATGAGGACGCAGAGCGCGAAGATGACGATCGCGTACCCGATGCCGAGCGAGTAGTCGAGGGACTTGAACGCGAAGGACATCTCCCGGCCGAGGCCGACGATCCCGACGAAGCCGAGGACCACCGAGCCGCGCAGGTTGATGTCGTTGCGGTGCAGCACGGTCGCGACCCAGGACGGCAGGACCTGCGGCAGGACACCGGCGGTGAACTGCTGCACGCGGTTGCCCCCGGTCGCGCGGATCGCGGTGCGGGGCCCCTCGTCGATCTGCTCGATCGCGTCCGCGAAGAGCTTCGAGATCATCCCGATCGAGTGGATGCCGATGGCGAGGATGCCGGGCAGCGGTCCGATCGTGAACAGCAGCACGAACACCATGGCGAGCACGACGTCCGGGACCGCCCGGGTGAGGACGCTGACGAACCGGGCGGCTGCGATCCACCCGCGTCCCGGGCTGGTGTTCGCCGCGGCCAGGTACGCGATCGGCACGCTCAGCACGGCGGCGAGCAGGGTGCCGAGCAGCACGAGGCCGACGGTGAGCGCGGTCTGCTGCAGGAGCACCGGGAGCTCGGGGAACCGGACGGTGCCGACCCGCGCGAAGAAGTGCTGCGCGTTCGCCCACGACGCGATCATGTTCGGCACCGAGATGTCGATGCGTGCCAGGGCGACGCAGGCGAGGACCCCGAGGACGACCAGCGTCAGTCCGGCGGCGATCCGCTCCGGGGAGACCCGGCGCCGGGGTGCGGCGGACACTGCCTGGGCGACGGTCCGGGGAGTGTGGACCCGGGGACGGTCGGTGACGGCGGTCATGCGGGCTGCCCCGTCCGCGCCGCCAGCGCCTCGACCGCGGCGAACTCGTCGGTCGTCGTGGCCACCTGCCCGTAGATCTCCATGACCTGCGCCTTGCTCAGCCCCTCGGTCCGGGTGTCGAGCACGACCTCACCGTGGCGAAGGCCGACGATCCGGTCCGCCCAGGACAGCGCGAGGTCGACCTGGTGCAGGCTGCACAGGACGGTGAGGCCCTGGTCGGCGGCGATCTCCCGGATGAGCGTCATCACCTGGGCGCTCGACTCCGGGTCGAGCGACGCGACGGGCTCGTCGGCGAGCAGCACCGACGGGTCCTGCATGAGCGCGCGGGCGATCGCGACCCGCTGCTGCTGGCCACCGGAGAGCGTGTCCGCCCGCTGGTAGGCCCGGTCGAGCAGGCCGACGCGGTCGAGGTGCCCGAGCGCACGGTGCCGGAGTCGGTGCGGGTACGACCAGAGGCCGAGCCGCGGGCCGCGCAGCGTGGCGAGGGCCCCGGTGAGCACGTTCTCGAGCACGGTCAGGGACGGCACGAGCTCGAACTGCTGGAACACGAACCCGACCTGCTGTCGGAGCCGGCGGAGCGGCCGCCCGGACAGCTCCGACACGGCCGTCCCGGCGACGCGGACGCTGCCGGAGGTCGGGAGTTCCAGGGCGTCGACGTGCCGGAGCAGCGTCGACTTGCCCGACCCCGACAGTCCGAGGAGGACGACGACCTCGCCGGGCTGCACGCTCAGCGACACGTCGCGGAGGGCCGTGGTGTCACCGAACCGCTTGGTGAGTGCGGTGATCTCCACCGCCGGGTCGTCGCGCGTCATGCCTGGCAGGTGCTGGACTTGGTCGTCTTGCAGATGTCGCGGATCAGGTCGTAGTACCCGTCGTCGACCGGCTTGGTGCCGAAGAACACGCTCCGGAAGCCGTCACTGTCGGCGCTCGAGATGCCGGCCGCGATGATGTCGTCGATGGTGACCTCGGAGAGCGTCTTCGTCAGGGTGTCCTTCTCGTCCTGCGGGAGCGTGTCCGACACGACGATCGGCGCACCGGGCACCATCGTCTTGTCGATGACCTTCACGTCCTTGTTCTTCTCGACCTCGCTGTCCTCGGCGAAGCCGGCCTCGCACTCGGTGCCCGCGGCGACCTTCTGCACGCTGACGTCGTGCTTGCCGGCGAACACCGGGGTGACGTCCTTCGTCGGGTCGATGCCGGCCTTCAGCAGGTTGTAGCTCGGGAACAGGTAGCCCGATGTCGAGGACGGGTCGACGAAGCAGACCTTCTTGTCCTTGAAGTCCTTGATCGAGGTGATGTCGCTGCCCTTCGGCACGATCGCCTCGGAGTAGTAGCCCGGCTCCTGGCCCTCGGCGGTGATGATCGAGGAGATCGGGGTGATCTTCGCGCCGTTGTTCTTCGCGGTGACGTAGGTGAACCCGGAGAACGAGGCGACGTCGATCTTGCCGGCGACGCTGGCCTCGATGAGCGCGGCGTAGTCGGTCGACTCGTGGTACTCGACCTTCTTGCCGGTCTCCTTCGCGATGTAGTCCATCAGCGGCTGGTAGTTCGTCTCGGTGTCCACCGAGTCGGGCACGACACCGAAGACGATGGTGTCCGCGTCGACGGCGTACTTGGTCGACGACGTCTCGTCGCTGCCGGCCGCGGCCGTCGACCCGGCGGAGCAGGAGCTGAGCGTGGCGGCGAGCACCAGGGCACCCGCGAGGGCGACGAGGGGCTTGAGGGCGGGGATGGGCATGATGACCTTTCGGGCGGTGGCTTGGTGTCCGCTCAGGACGGGCGCAACTGTGCCAGCCGACAGGTGAAGGGTCGTGCCCAGGCGGTGCACCGATCGTGTCCGGCAGGTGAACACGGCGTGCACCTGTCCGGACAGGCGCGCGGCGCACGGCGCACGGCGCACGGCGCACGGCGCAGCGTGCGAGGTTCCGCGCACCGTGGCATCGCGCACGGCTCGCACCGCGCACGGAACCCCGCACACTACGGACTGGAGGCGCGGCGCGGCGCCGCCACGCGCCTCCAGTCCGACCACACGCACCACCAGGGCACGCTGCGAGCCGGAGCCGCCCGGCGCGCGCGGCGCGCCGCGGCGCACCGCGCGTCAGATCGCGAGCAGCGCGATCCCGGCGAGCACCACGACCGACGCGGCGATGCGCGTCGTCGCGCGACCTTCCCGGAGCACGAGCGCGCCGAACACGCTCACGAGGACGACGCTGACCTCACGCATCGGCGCGACGAGGGCGACCGGTGCGATCGTGATCGCGACGAGCACGAGGATGTAGGACAGCGGCGAGAGCACCCCGAACGCGAGCACCCGGCCCCAGTGGGCGCGGAGGACGGGCAGGACCTCGCGGCGTCGGGGACCGAGGAGTGCGCCGAACAGGACCACCTCCGCCGCGGTGCACCCGACCATGAACGCCACCGGTGCCGCTCCGCCGCGGACGAAGTGCGCGTCCCAGATCGTGTACGCCGCGATCGCCACGCCGGTGAGCAGTCCGGCGACGATGCCGGGGTCGATGCGACGGCGCGGACGAGCCACCACGGGAGCAGGCCCGGCGGTGTCCGCTCCGGCGGCGGCGTCGGCGAGGCCCACGGCCACGACGCCGACGAGGACGAGCAGCCCGCCGACGAGCGACAGCCACGAGGGCCGCTCCCCGAGCAGCGTCACCGCGAGCACCACGCTGATCGTCGGGCCGGTCCCCCGTGCCGTCGCGTACACCGTGGACAGCCGGCCGACCCGGTACCCGCGCTGGAGCACGAGCATGTACGCCACGTGCAGGAGCGCCGAGACGACGATGCCGAGCAGGAACGCCGACACGGTCCCGGTGCCGAGGCCCCCGGTGAACGGCACGACCCCGATCCACACGACGACGCTCGAGACGGCGCCGAGCCACAGGAACGGCATCCCGATCCGGCTCACCCCGTGGGCGATGACGTTCCAGGCGGCGTGCGCCACGGCGGCGGCGAGGACGAGGAGGACGGCGAACGACGACACGGGCAGGACCTTCCGCCCGGCGCGCGGCGCGTCGGGACCAGGTCCTCCAGGCTTTTGTCCGTTCAGATGACGGTCCGCACTCGGCGGCGGGCCGTGGCGCCGCTCGGACCAGACGGACGGTGTGTCCCGGAACCCTAGGCGCTGTCGAGGGCACGGTAACACCGGTCGGGCGGCGAGCGCCAACCTGTCCGGACAGGTGCGGGTGCCGGTTCACCGGGCGTTCGTCGGAGGGGTGCCGGGTCGAACGCCCGCCGTCACGCGGCCCCGATGGTCTGGCGGCTCGTCCGACCTCGAGAAAGGCCTCGACCTTGCGCACCAGAACGACCATCCCCCTCGCCGTCGCGGCGGTCACCGTCGCCGCGACCGCTCTCGTCGGCGGCACCGCCGTCGCCGCGGCACCCGCTCCGGCCACGCCGACCGCCGCCGCGGCCACCAGCGCCGAGCACGTCGTCGTGATCGGCATCGACGGCGCCCTGCTCGACCGGATCGCCGCGGCCGACGCCCCGAACCTCGACGCGATGATCGCGTCCGGCTACTCGTCGAAGACCTCGCTGTACGCCTCCCCGATGGCGCCGACCCTGTCGGGCCCGGGTTGGGCGACGAACCTCACCGGTGTCTGGCCGGACAAGCACCGGGTGCTCAGCAACACCTGGGGCACCACGACCGGGCTCGACCGGTACCCCGACTTCCTCACCCGGCTCGAGCGGGCGAACAGTGCCCTGACGACCTACGCGGACGCCAGCTGGAACCCCATCGTCGACGGCTCCGTCGGCACGCCGCTCGTCCAGACCGTCGACCAGCGGTACGCCGCGTCGAGCGACGCCGACGCCGCGGCGAACGCCGTCTCGACCCTGCGGACCACCGGGCCGAACGCGTCCTTCGTGCACTTCGACGACGTCGACCACGCCGGCCACTCGTACGGCGCCGCGTCGCAGCAGTACCTCGACGCGATCGCCGAGGTCGACGGCTACGTCGGGCAGCTCCGCGCCGCCGTGCAGTCCCGCCCCACGTACTCGTCCGAACGCTGGTCGTTCATCGTGACCGCCGACCACGGGCACACCGACGCCGGCGGTCACGGCGGGAGCACCCCGGCGGAGCGGTCGGCGTTCATCCTGAAGACCGGCCCGGGCATCGCGAAGCAGACCCCGGCGATCCGGCCGAAGAACGTGGACATCGCGGCCGACGTCCTCGCGACGTTCGGGGTCGCGCGCCCGGCGGACCTCGACGGGCGTCCGCTGGCGACGGGTTCGACCGACCCGTTCGACACCATGGTCGGTGAGCTGCGGCCCCGCGTCGACGAGACCGGCATCCCCGCCGGGACCCTCGGGTGGACGCACAGCATGCCGTCCGGCTGGAGCGTCGACGACACCGGCATGGGCTCCGGCGGCGTGACGGAGTGGGCGGGCTGGAGTCTGACCACCGACGAGTTCTGGACGCAGTCCCAGCGCGACCAGTCCCGCGAGTCCAACGTCCGCGAACGCGGGGTCTTCGCCGTCGCGGACTCGGACGAGTGGGCGGACAAGACCCACACGGGGACGTTCAACTCGCGCATCACGTCGCAGCCGTACTCGGTGGCCGGCAAGACCTCGGCGACGGTGTCGTTCGGCAACCACTACCGGCAGGACGGCACACAGAAGGCCACCGTGCTCGTCTCGTTCGACGGCGGTGCCTTCCGGCAGGTCGCCTCGTACGGGTCGGACCAGATCGCGCAGACCGCCTCGGTGCCGGTGACCGTCCCCGCCGGCGCGAAGCAGGTCCGGGTGCAGTGGGCCCTGACGGACGCCGACAACGCCTGGTACTGGGCGATCGACGACCCGCAGGTGCGCTGACCCGTCGGCCGGCCGGTGGCGTACCGTCGACGCCACCGACCGGCCCGACCGGCCCGACCGGCCCGACCGGCCCGGCCCTGCCCGACCGGCCCGGCCCGGCCCGACCGGCCCGGCCCGGCCCGCCCAGCCTGCCCGACCTGCCGGACCGGCCCGACGAAGGAGTCAGCGATGCCCGCACGGTTCGTGTACTGGATGAACATCTCGCTCGACGGCTTCATCGAAGCCCGTGCCGGGGACCACCACGACCTCGGTGGCCCCGACTGGATCCGCATCGACGAGCAGCTCCACCGCTTCTTCAACGAGCGGGCGAAGGCGATGACGATGGGCGTCGAGGGCCGGGTGATCCACGACATGATGGACCCGTTCTGGCCCGACGCCCGGACCGACGAGTCGCTGCCCGACTACCTCCGCGAGTACGGCGAGATCTGGACCGAGCAGCCGAAGATCCTCGTCTCACGCTCCCGGACGGCGGCCGACCACAACACGACGATCTACGGCGACGACGCGATCGCCCGGCTCGCCGAGCTCCGCCAGGAGTCCGAGGGCGACATCGGCGTCGGCGGAGCGGACATCACCACGCAGCTGCTCGCCGCCGGGCTCCTCGACGAGCTCCTGCTCTTCACGCACCCGGCCGTCCTCGGCGCCGGCCGGCCGCTGTTCGACTCCCCCGCCGACGCGATCCGGGAGCCGCTGCAGCTCGAGCTGCTGGAGCAGCGCCGCTTCGACAACGGCGTGACGATGCACCGCTACGAGATCCTGCGGACCGCGGGGCGGCGCGCTGACCACGAGTGAGCAGCAATCGTCGGGTGCCGACGGGCGACCCGACGATTGCTGCTCCGTCGACAACGCGCGACCCGTGACGGACTGGAGGCGCGGTGCCAGCTGGCACCGCGCCTCCAGGAATGCAGACGGTCGCGTCAGACGTCGCGTCGGCGCGCGACCGTGAGGGCGAGCGCGCCCACCACCACGACCTCGGCCGCGAGGACGGCGAACCCGCCCCAGCCGTTCAGCACGACACCGTCCTGCTGCATGCCCGTGTACGAGTACGTGTAGAGCTGCATCCCCGCCTGGTCGGGCAGGAACTTCGCGATGTCGAGCACCCACTGCTGTGCCATCAGGGTTCCGATCCCGGACAGCAGGATGGGCAGCACCAGGAGGATGCCGACCGTCACGGCGATGCCGCCGGCACTCGACCGCAGGAGCAGCCCGATGCCGTACGCCAGCAGTGCGAGGAGCGTCACGTACACCGAGGAACCGAGGATCGGCAGGAACACCGACGGGTCACTGACCACCATCTCGGCGCCCTTGGCCGACTGCAGCGCAGCGGACAGGAGCACGCCGATCCACGTCGAGACGACACTCACGACGAACGTCGTCACCGCGAGCACGGTCGCCTTCGCCAGGATCACACCGGTCCGCCGCGGGTCGGCCGTGAACGTCGAGCGGACCTGACCGGTGCCGTACTCGCCGGTGATGATCAGGACGCCGAGGACACCGACCACGAGTGCGGTCAGGCTGACGCTCACCGTGTTGATGTTCACGAAGCCGCCGTACAGGGCGTCCTTCGGTTGGTCGGGGTCCGGCACGCCGACGGCATTGCCCAGCAGTGCCGCCATGCCGATGGTCACGACGACGAGGATCGCGTAGCACCACCACGTGGAGCGGATGCTGCGGAGCTTGATCCACTCGCTGCGGAGCAGACGACCGAACCCGAGGCGGACGGTGTCCGGCATGGTCGTGGCGGTCATCGGGCGCCCTCCGATCGGTACTCGACGTCGTCCCGGGTGAGTGCCATGTAGGCCTCCTCGAGGCTGGCGCCCTGCGGGGTGAGCTCGTGCAGCGGGACCCCGACCTGCGCGGCGATGTTCCCGACCGTCACGGCGTCCGGTCCGACGACCAGGAAGGTGCCGTCCTCACGTGGGGTGATCGACGCGTTCGGGCCGATCGCCTGGAACAACTGGTCCGGCGCGGGCGTCCGGACGACGACACGACTGCCGCCACCGTTCGCCGCGCCACCGGCCACGAACTCCTGGATGGGGGCGTCCGCGAGCACCCGGCCGCGGCCGAGCACGACGACGCGGTCCGCCGTCTGCGCCATCTCGCTCATGAGGTGGCTCGACAGGAAGACGGTGCGGCCGTCGGCGGCCATCCGTCGGGCGAGTTGCCGGACCCAGAGCACGCCGTCCGGGTCGAGGCCGTTGACCGGCTCGTCGAGGATGAGGGTCTTCGGGTCGCCGAGGAGTGCCGCCGCGATGCCGAGCCGCTGCCCCATGCCGAGGGAGAACCCGCCGACGCGCTTCTTGGCGACCGACTCCAGGCCGGTCATGTCGATGACCTCGTGGACGCGGGACTTCGGGATGCCGTGCGTCGCCGCGAGGGACAGCAGGTGGTTGTAGGCGCTCCGACCCTGGTGCACCGCCTTCGCCTCGAGCAGCGCGCCGACCTGCCGGAGCGGGTCGCGGAAGGTCCGGTACGGCTGACCGTTCACCGTCGCCCGTCCCGCGGTGGGGCGGTCGAGCCCCATGATCATGCGCATCGTGGTGGACTTCCCGGCGCCGTTCGGGCCCAGGAAGCCGGTCACGCTGCCCGGCCGGACGACGAACGAGACGTCGTCGACGGCGGTCTTCGGACCGTACTGTTTGGTGAGGTGCTCGACTTCGATCACGGCGGCCACGCTACGGGAGCGGCCCCGCCGCCCGCGTCCGCCCTGAGGGGGAGATGCCGTGCACCCCGCGACGGACCCGGACCGTGCGGCCCGTCAGCCGCCCGCGCCCGAGGTGATCACGGCACGGAGGCCCGACCAGTCCGCACGGTGGTCGGGGTCGACCTCCGAGCGGCAGCGTCCCGCGAACTCGGCGGCCCGGAGCGCCAGATCGGGTCCGAGCGGTCCGGCGAGCAGCGCACTGGCCTCCGATGCCCGGGCGTCCAGCGGCGATCCGGACCGGTGGTGGTCCGTCCCGGTCGCGCGGTCGACCGCGACCATCACGTCGACGAGGGCCGTCCGGACGATCCCGAGCACCAGGTGCATCCCGATCAGGTCGTTCCCACGGCCGAACCGGACCGCGGCGAGCGCGGCGTCGAACCGCACGGAGGCGTCCACCGGGGGTGCCGGCAGCCGGACGCCCTCCACCTGCACGGTCAGGTCGACCCGCCGCCCGTCGACGAGCACGAGCCGGACGGTCTGCGTGGCTCCGTCCTGGTGCTCCTGCCACGCCCACGGTGTGCCGCCGAGGAGCGTCTCGGCGTCGACGTCCGCCGTGAGGGTGAGCGCGACGTCCACGTCGCTCCAGCCGTCGAGCGTGCCGGGCTCGGTCACCGAACCGTACGGCTCGACGGTGCTGCCGGCGGGTGCCCGTGTGCGGATCCCCTCGAGGAGGTCGGTCTGCCACGTCATGCGGGCAGCGTACGGGGGTGGGAGCGTGGACGGCACGCCGTCCGGGCGATCGGCAGCGCTACCCTGTCGCCGTGAGTGACGCACTGGACGACGGTCCCTTCTTCCACGGGACGAAGGCGGACCTCGGCGTGGGCGACCTGCTGACCGCCGGGTTCCGCTCGAACTACCGGCCCGAGGTCGTGATGAACCACGTGTACTTCACCGCTCTCCGTGACGGTGCGGGGCTCGCCGCCGAGCTCGCGGCGGGCGACGGGCTCCCCCGCGTCTACGAGGTCGAGCCGACCGGCGCGTACGAGGACGACCCGAACGTCACCGACAAGAAGTTCCCCGGCAACCCGACGCGCTCCTACCGCAGCGCCGAGCCGCTGCGGGTCGTCGCCGAGGTGCTCGACTGGCCACGACTGACGCCAGAGGCCCTGCAGGCGTGGAGGGACCGGCTGGCCGCCCTCCGTGCGGACGAGCGGGGCGAGATCATCAACTGAGGACGGCGACGCCGGTCACTTCACGTAGTCGTACGTGGTGAACCAGTCGATGTGGAGGTGCCCCCACTTCCCCCAGTCGCCGACCTGGAACATGTAGCGGTGTCCGGTCGTCGGCACGTCCTTCGTGATCGTCTTGATGACCTTGCCGTCGAGTTGGTAGGTGACCGACTTCCCGGGGATCCACTCGATCGAG
>Ga0153924_1000307_pt1 | contig 32105 bp, 40 predicted proteins | sample TSNJ008MetaG_FD_104709 | JGI IMG/M metagenome (GOLD analysis project Ga0153924, IMG submission 104709) | Attine ant fungus gardens microbial communities from New Jersey, USA - TSNJ008 MetaG | ecosystem: Host-associated > Fungi > Mycelium > Unclassified | place: USA: New Jersey, Wharton State...
AAATGATAAATATGTAAATTATCAACTAAAGTCGTATATAGAACTAAAAAAAACACCAAGTGAAATCAAGGTATGGATAGATGATGAGAGAATTGATTTTCAGCTAGATAAAGGTTCTTTTGATATAATGAATAAAAATTTATAAATAAAGGATAGATATTGTTACCTCATAAACAATACCTCCGTTTGCGATTATTTTACTTAATATTAATTTAAGTTGTACCCTGTAAGATAAACACAGACAACCTCTTTTTGTGTTTATCTTACAGGGTATCCTTTAATTCCATTCATTCGACAGCTTGTGTCTTGGCAATTATATCATGGATAGCCTGATGTTTTGGGGTAAATAAAATTGTAAAAATTGAGATTACCGGAACAATAGGGATAGAATTGACTACTATCTTACCTATTACTTCTCTAATAATCAGAGCTTTTGTCAATTTCTGCTGTTTATCTAAGTGTATGACTCGTATACCCATCAGTTTTTTACCAACTGTTTTCCCATCATACAGAACCGTGCAAAATGCGGCATATCCAATATAAAATACAACACAAAGCACCGAAATAATCCTAAGAGACGTAGCCCAGAATGAAACATTATAGTAATTTCTCTGAACACCCTGCGTGCTTTGGTCAGATGAATTCCCGTTAAATAGATAGATGCCATTTTCAGTATTTAAAGCATCATTGACTTCAACAGGTAGGGTTATAGCTAAAGTAGTACCGCCAATCAGTGGACATGGATAGAAAAGAGGAGCCTTGTGAGTCACATTTCCTGTAAATATAAAAATCATAATGAATGCGGGTAAAAAAGCAATAATTCCGTCCATTATAAATGCAACAAAACGCTTTAAAATATTAGCGCTGAAGTTAAGTCTGTCAGTTTGCATAATGATACCTGTTTTACATCACAAATTAATTTGCGATATCAGCCAATGCAACGAAAAACATTGCATATAGTTGAAAGAATATAAATGTGGCTTTCCTTTCATTAACATATTTTCTTTCAACCTAGTGAGTTGGTTTTATCTCACATGCTCCCGTGCATATTGCACGCTGGCTTATGATATTGCCAGTAAAGCTTTAATTTAGTTTAAGTATATCATAATATGATAATCTTAACAATTACAAAGCGATAAAAAAGTACAAAAAACGTTACACCAAAAAAGCATGCTTCATCTTCGCTTTATTGGTAAAGAGAAAATCGAAGATGGATTAATTCGATATATTTATGCTTATCAAACTGATTTATGTAAAATCGAAGGTATTATTGATGATATCTATGATTCAAAACAAAATCGTTTTGTGGATATGATGTTGTAAAACTCGCAGATGACAATTTGCATACAGCCAAAAGAGCTATTATAGTATTACTGCTTAATGAAATTGACGAAAACAGCAGTATTTTTATTGAAACACAGTATTGAAAATACTTTGACATTGTTCGTTAAAATGTATATAATTGGAATAAAACTATGCAAAGCATTTGCCAAACAAATTACTCCGGTGCGATCGCACTTGAAGTTATGAACCATGGTTATGAACAATTAACGGCGGAGGAATTTCTGAGTTTAGCATTTGAAAGAACTAAAAAGCTGGAGGAATTGGGTCATGCCTAACCATATTGACGATGCAATCAACAAAATCCTCACCGCTGACGCGCAAAAGAACGCCTTAGATTTTGCCGAGTATTTATTAGCAAATGATATGGTATTTGAGCGGGGAAAAGGCTATTGGGAAGATAAATATTACTATATGATAAAATGCAAAGGCGAATATGTATGCTTTATTTTAATTGGCGGTGATGAGAGAAAAGATGATTCTTGGACGATTTGGTCTGATGACAGCGGTTCTATGTGGTTCAAGGATTACCCTTTGGATGAACACACGAAGAAAATCGCTCATGCAAACGTGGATTTCTGCGGGAATTGCGGTAGCTGTAGCGGAGGTACGAGCAAAACTATATTCGGAAAAACATTTGATAATGTTTGCCGCACTACTTTTAGATTTGATAATCCAAATCATGAAACGGTAGAATGTGCAAAAAAGATAATAGAGATAAGGATAAATAATATTCACGTTATGTATATTCCCGGACATAAAAATATTTCGAAAATCGAGTCAATCAATAGGGGTTGGAGTTGCGATAAAAAATATTGCGTTGTAGAAAACGGCACAAAATACTTGCTTCGTATCACTCCAATTGAAAAATCTGCTTTTCGCAAAGAAATGTTTGGAATGATGCAGTGTGTGTCAGCTCTCGGAGTTCCCATGTGTCAACCGATTGAATTTGGGATTTGTGATAGCGGTGTTTTCTCCCTGCAAAGCTGGATTGACGGCGAGGATTTGGAAAACGTATTGCCTCTGCTTTCGGAAACAGAACAATATGTGCTGGGTTTAAAGTCCGGTGAAATTCTCCGCAAAATCCACTCTATACCTGCTCCGAACACACAAGAAGGTTGGGCAACCCGGTTTGGTCGTAAGACTGACTATAAAATCAAAAAATATCATGAATGCGGCGTCCGTTTCGAGGGTGATGATGCTGTTTTAGACTACATAGAGCAAAACCGTCATCTATTGAAAAACCGTCCTCAATGTTTTCAGCATGGTGATTACCATGTTGGTAATATGATGATTGAGAATGGTGAGTTATATATCATTGATTTCGACCGTTATGATTTCGGTGATCCTTGGGAGGAGTTCAACCGCATTGTTTGGTGCGCTCAAAAAAGTCCGCATTTCGCCACAGGTCAATTGCGAGGTTATTTTGGCGGTTCCCCATCGAATGGATTGGAACCGCCGATTGAATTTTTTAAATTGCTGGCATTTTATATTGCAAGTAATACACTTTCCTCTATCTATTGGGCGTTGGATTTTGATGATATAGAGCTTGAAACTATGATGAATCAAGCAAAGGATGTGCTTTCGTGGTATAACAATATGAAAAATGTTATACCCACATGGTATCTGAAAGATTTTTATATCCAATACATCGATGGTGTACCATTTAAGCTTAAATCCCCATTTGACTTTTCGTTTATCAGCAAATATGGCACTGTGTTCAAAGTTTTTGACGATCAGGATTCCGGTAACATTTGTTTTGGTGTTAAGGTTGATGACGGTAAACGTTATTTCATCAAATTTGCCGGTGCACCTACTGACCGAGCTAATATAGGCAAAGAAGAAGCTGTCGCTAACCTTAAACACACTGTGCCAATATATCAAGATTTAGTACATGAAAACCTGATTAAATTCATTAAAGCGGAAGATATCGGCGGTGGATTTGCCATGATATTTGAGTGGGTCGATGCAGAATGTATGGGCAGAATGTATCCGCGCTCCCGGCAAAAATTCATGCAGATACCACTCGAAAAAAAAGTACAGGTTTTTGAAGATATTCTGGCGTTTCATGCTTATGTTGTAAAGTGCGGTTATGTTGCTATTGATTTTTATGACGGCAGCATTATGTACGACTTTGAAAATCGAAAAACTGTTATCTGCGATATTGATTTCTATATCAAAAAGCCATATATAAACAATATGGGCAGATTATGGGGCAGTTCGCGTTTTATGTCGCCGGAGGAATTTACCCTCGGTGCAGAAATTGACGAGATTACAAATGTATATGTAATGGGAGCAACCGCATTTGCGTTGTTTTCAAATTATGACCGAAGCCGTGAGAATTGGGCGCTGAGTGAAGCGTTCTATAAAGTAGTAGAAATAGCTGTCAATAATGACAGAAATAAACGGCAACAATCGATTCAGCAGTTTATAGAGGAATGGGAGGCGGCAAAATGATCAAAAACGCCTTCGTGTCCTGTAATCTGTATTGACGGTACAGAAGATTATCGAATGAATGCGGTGAATATAGCGGAGCAATGGAAAACGAGGTAAAAAATATGGATTTGATTAAATTCACACAAGAACAACAAGCAAAAATGCTGAAATGCTTTGGCGACAGCTTTGTTGAAGCATTAGCTTCAAGACTTGATTATTATGTGAAACGATGGCAATTGTTTGATTTTTCGCTTATAGAATATTATTCATGGAATTGCTTGTTCATCTGCCGCTCAAGAAATTACGGCGGCTGCGTATTAAAAATTTTCGGGAGCGGAAAAGAGACATATATTAACGAAGTCAGAGTTTTGAACGAGGTAAAAGGAAATCGCCGATATGTTCAAGTATATGAAATTGATGAAGAACGTGGTGCGTTGCTGTTGGAACGTGTCAATCCGGGAGAAACAGATAATGTCCATACACATGAAGATTTATTACAGGAGGATTTTTAATGCCGAAGAATGAATTTACCACAATGATCATGATACAAGACGAAACCACCGGAAAAGTATTGGTGCAAGATAGGGTGAAGAGTTGGAAAGGTCTGTCCTTCCCCGGTGGTCATATAGAGAACGGTGAGAGCTTCTATAACTGTGCCGTGCGTGAAGTAAAAGAAGAAACAGGGTTGGATGTTTATAATCTGAAATCTTGTGGCTTCATCCATTGGCTGAACAAAAAAACATTTGACCGCTACATGGTTTTTCTTTATAAAACGACGGAATATTCGGGCGAATTGATCACCGAATGCGACGAGGGACGCAACTTCTGGATTACCATTGACGAAATGCGAAATACCCCGTCCGAAAACCGAATGTCGAAAAATTATTTACCGATGTTTTTAGAAAACAAATACAGTGAAGGGTTCGGGCCGTGGAACGATGATGAGCCGTGGGAAATTGTTTACAAGTGAGGATAAGAAAATGAACAGAGAAAAAGGACTTGCCTATTGCGGACTGGCGTGTTGTGTCTGCGGTGAAAACGAAACGTGCGCCGGATGCCAGAACGCAAGCCGGAAACGCCGACAAATGGCAGGACATTGCGCTCTGTGTTTGGTCAATTGGTTATAATCTGAGAAATTGTGATGGCAAGGATAAATATGTTGATATGCTGTTTGATTATTTAACGATAGAACCGGATTGGGATAAGATTAATTATTATATTTTGTTGGACGAGCCATTTTAATGGATTGAAGGTGTAGAAGAACATGTTGAAAACACAAGGAATTGCAATTACAGATGAACTTAACAAAAAGAATCATATTATTCCCGTTGAAGCTATTGTCAACGCTTATTTAGAAGCTGATGCTGAAGGAATCCCCATGTTTTTTAACCATGATCATGCAATTCGTACCAAATATAATTAAGAAACAAAAATAGTCAAAAACAAAAAAACAACTTGTTAATATTACCATACAAGTTGTATAATAGGAAGGTGGAGGTTTATATGGTCAGGGAAGTACACAGCTGTAGCCGGAACTTTAGAAAATGATTTTGATATTGATGCGGTTGTCTGCTATAATAATCAGGTAGCACTTGATGTCATCAGAGTATTAGAAAAAGATAGTATGAAAGTATCCGGGATATTTTGGCAATGAAAGGTGTTATTTATTACATAGTATGTACGATAACAAATAACGGATTCAGTTATTACGTTATTCTACCATAATAAATTAAGCGAATAGAAATGCTTGCATATGCATTTCTATGAGTGGAATTATGGTTTTAAAACCATAATGAAATCAAACATTATCAAGGAGGATATTACACATGTTACAAACAAAGAAGGATTATCAGTTTTGGTTCTGTACAGGATCACAGGATTTGTATGGAGATGAATGTTTAAAAAATGTAGCAGAGCATTCAGCAAAGATAGTGGCAGGAATCAATGCTTCCGGGAAGTTACCATTTGAAGTTGTTTTAAAACCAACTTTGATTAGTCAAGCTTCGATCAGAAAGACATTAAATGAAGCAAATGAGGATGCAGGGTGTGCAGGTGTTATCACTTGGATGCATACATTTTCACCGGCTAAGATGTGGATTTTAGGATTACAGGAATTGAGAAAGCCATTATGTCATTTACATACACAGTTCAATGAAGAAATTCCTTATGATACGATTGATATGGACTTCATGAATGAAAACCAGTCAGCGCATGGTGACAGAGAATATGGACACATTGTAAGCCGTATGGGAATAGAGAGAAAGATAATAGTTGGACACTGGGCAAGTGAAAAAGTGCAGGAAGCATTAGGCTCATGGATGAGAACGGCGATTGGAGTAATGGAATCCAGCCATATTCGTGTTATGCGTATTGCAGATAATATGAGAAACGTTGCTGTAACAGATGGTGACAAGGTAGAAGCGCAAATTAAATTTGGATGGGAAATCGATGCTTATCCGGTTAATGAAATTGCTGATTATGTAAAAGAAGTACCGCAAAACGAAATTGATACATTAGTAGAAGAATACTATAACACATACGATATTATATTAGAAGGAAGAGATCCACAGGAATTTAAAAAGCACGTTGCGGTTCAGGCAGGAATCGAAATTGGGTTTGAGAAATTCCTAACAGAGAGAGATTATCATGCAATCGTAACACATTTTGGTGATTTAGGTTCTCTAGGCCAGCTTCCGGGACTGGCAATTCAAAGATTGATGGAAAAAGGTTATGGATTCGGCGGAGAAGGAGACTGGAAAACAGCGGCAATGGTGCGCTTGATGAAGATTATGGCAGAAGGAACACCGGATGCTAAAGGAACTTCTTTCATGGAAGATTATACATATAACTTAGTACCCGGTAAGGAAGGAATTCTACAGGCACATATGTTAGAAGTATGTCCAACGATTGCTGACGGTAAAGTTGGAATCAAAGTAAATCCACTATCTATGGGTGACAGAGAAGATCCGGCACGTTTAGTGTTTACGTCTAAGACAGGCCCAGCCGTAGCCACTTCACTGGTTGATTTAGGAGATAGATTCCGTCTAATCATCAATGCAGTGGATTGTTTAAAGAATGAAAAAGAAATGCCAAAATTACCGGTTGCAACAGCATTCTGGACACCACAGCCAAACTTAGAAGTTGGAGCAGAAGCCTGGATATTAGCAGGCGGAGCACATCATACAGCATTTTCCTATGACTTAACAGTTGACCAGATGGTAGACTGGGCAGCAGCTATGGGAATTGAAGCAGTTGTGATTGATAATGATACAACAATCAGAAACTTTAAAAATGAATTAAGATGGAATAATATTGCATATAAATTTTAAGTTTACACCCTCCTATTTAGGTAATATCGCAATTAGTCTGCGGTATGCACAGGAGTAGGATTGAGTAAAATATTTGATAATATTTTATGCAACCAGCAAATTTGTACCGACGAGCGTCACAAATTAGTGATGTCATCGCCAAATCTGACATTTGGTACGGTGGAATGGAGAAAAATACGAAACAAAGTTGAAGGAAAATATATTATCGAAAGGAAAGCCACTTTATTATTCTTTCAACTATTATGCAATGATTGACATTGCATTGGCTGATATCGTGAATTAGTTTGCGATATACAATAGGTATTAGAATGAGCAAAAAATATTCAATTGGTGTTGATTATGGAACACAATCAGGTAGAGCAGTTCTTGTAGATGTTGAAACCGGAGAAATGATAGCACAAGCGGTAAAAATGTATACACATGGCGTAATGGATGAATATCTTCCTGACGGAACAAAATTAGGTCCTGATTGGGCAATCGAACATCCGGCAGATTATTTAGAGGTACTAGAGATTACGGTTCCGGAAGTATTACGGGAATCAGGCGTGCCAAAGGAAGATGTAATTGGATTGGCAATTGATTTTACAGCATGTACAATGCTTCCAATCGATAAAGAGGGAATGCCCCTTTGCTTTAATGAAGAACTGAAATCGGTACCACATGCCTGGCTAAAATTATGGAAACATCATGCGGCACAGGCACAAGCGAACAAATTAAATAAGATTGCTGAAGAAAGAGGCGAAGAATTCTTAGCACGTTATGGCGGTAAGATTTCATCAGAATGGATGTTCCCTAAAATTATGCAGATTTTAGATGAAGCACCGGAAATCTATGAGATGACAGATAGATTTATGGAAGCAACCGACTGGGTTACTATGATGCTATGCGGTGAAGAAAAGAGAAACAGCTGTACAGCGGGATATAAAGCTATGTGGAACAAACAAAAGGGCTATCCTTCTAAAGATTTCTTCAAAGCCTTAGATCCAAGATTAGAAAACGTGGTAGAAGATAAACTTAGCACAGACATTTACCCATTAGGCCTAAAAGCAGGTGAATTAACACAAGCTATGGCTGAAAAAATCCAGTTGTGTCCGGGGACAGCAATTGGTGTTGCCAACGTAGATGCGCATGTTGCCGTACCGGCCGTTGGTATTACTGAAGCAGGTAAAATGCTGATGATCATCGGAACTTCAACTTGTGATATCCTGCTTGGAGAAGAAGAGAAAATCGTACCGGGTATGTGCGGTGTAGTAGAAGATGGTGTTATGCCGGGGTTGTTTGGTTATGAAGCAGGCCAATCCTGCTGTGGAGACCATTTTGAATGGCTAGTAGAGCAATGCATCCCTAAGTATGTATACGAAGAAGCCGAAAAAGCAGGAATGGGCATCCATCAGTATCTTACAGAAGAAGCCAGCAAACTAAATGTTGGTGAAAGCGGATTATTGGCACTGGATTGGTGGAATGGCAACCGTTCTGTATTGGTAGATGTAGATTTAACCGGTATGATTATGGGAATGACATTGACGACAAAGCCGGCTGAAATGTATAGAGCTTTAATTGAAGCTACTGCTTATGGTAAGAATATGATTATTGAGACTTTTGAGAATTCAGGTGTGCCAATCAATGAATTATATGCTTGTGGCGGTATCTCATGGAAGAATAAAATGATGATGCAGATTTATGCAGATGTTACCAATAAGCCAATTAAGATCTCAGCCTCAGATCAGACACCGGCATTAGGATCGGCTATGTTCGGTGCAGTTGCGGCAGGAAAAGAAAAAGGTGGATATGATTCTATCTATGATGCTGCAAAAGTAATGGGTAAGGTGAAAGATGAAATGTATACACCAATTCCTGAAAATGTTGCCGCATATAAGAAATTATATGCAGAGTATAAAATTTTACATGATTACTTTGGACGTGGCGAGAATGATGTTATGAAGAGATTAAAAGCAATTAAAGCAGAGGCGAGAACCAAATAATTTACGTCCACAGATATAGAATAAGAGGAAAGGAGAGATATATGTTAGAACAATTGAAACAAGAAGTTTTTGAAGCGAATATGGATTTAGTTGCCAAAGGAATGGTAATCTATACATGGGGCAATGTAAGTGGAATTGACCGTGAAAAAGGGTTAGTAGTCATTAAGCCAAGTGGTGTAGATTATGATGTGATGTCTGCAGAAGATATGGTTGTCGTTGATTTAGACGGTAATGTGGTGGATGGCAAATGGAAACCATCTTCAGATACAGCAACACATTTAGTTATGTATAAAACCTACCCTGAAATTGGCGGAGTTGTACATACTCATTCCACATGGGCAGTAACATTCGCCCAGGCAGGAATGGATATTCCGGCTTTTGGAACAACACATGCAGATTATTTCTTTGGTGATGTCCCCTGCACCAGAGATTTGACCAAAGAAGAAATAGAGGATGCCTATGAACGAAATACAGGTAAAGTCATCGTTGAAACTATCGGTAACAACGATCCAATGGCAATACCCGGAATTGTAGTAAAGAACCATGGGCCGTTTGCCTGGGGGAAAACCCCGGCGGGTTCAGTATATAATGCAGTAGTTTTGGATAAAGTAGCAGAAATGGCTTATCATACAATGACTCTTAACCGGGGAGTGGGACGTGTTCCGCAACATCTGTTGGATAAACACTACTACCGTAAACACGGTGCCAATGCATACTATGGACAAGGCAGTGATGAAACACACTGAGTATCGCACAAGCTACGAGCAAAGCATAATCTGACAATAAGTAAAATCTTTTGCTTGCAAGAGAATTTTACTTGTTGACAGATTATAGTAGGCGACAGCCTGCGTGTTGATTAAATGCTAAGCATTTAATCAACTAAACTTTGCAAAGAAGATAATAACAACCACAACAACAAATATAATCAACAAGGAGGATTTTAAATGAAATTTTTTATTGATACAGCAAATGTAGAGGATATTAAGAAAGCAAACGATATGGGTGTAATTTGTGGAGTTACCACAAATCCATCTTTAATTGCAAAAGAAGGAAGAGACTTTAGCCAGGTAATCGCTGAGATTGCATCGATTGTAGACGGACCAATCAGTGGTGAAGTAAAAGCGACAACAGTAGATGCTGAGACAATGATTGAGGAAGGCAGGGAAATCGCTAAGATTCACCCTAATATGGTAGTAAAAATTCCGATGACTGTAGAAGGTTTAAAGGCTTGTAAAGCACTTACAGCAGAAGGAATTAAGACAAATGTAACACTAATATTTTCAGCAGCGCAAGCATTATTGGCAGCCAGAGCAGGTGCAACTTATGTATCACCTTTCTTAGGAAGACTTGATGATATTTCAATGCCGGGAATTGATTTAATAAGATCTATTTCTGATATTTTTGCAATGGCAGAAGGTATTAATACAGAGATTATTGCAGCTTCAGTTCGTAATCCAATCCATGTAATTGACTGCGCCCTGGCAGGAGCACATATCTCTACAGTTCCTTACAGTGTTATTGAACAAATGACAAAACATCCATTGACAACAGAAGGAATCTCAAAATTCCAGGCGGATTACCGAGCAGTATTTGGTGACTAATCAATAACAATAGAAAGGTGTAGTAATTATGAATAAACTAGAACTTCAAAAAACTGCAAATGAGATCCGTAAGGGTATTGTAACGGCAGTTCATAGCGCGAAAGCAGGTCATCCGGGAGGATCTCTTTCATCAGCAGATATTTTTACTTATTTATACTTTAATGAGATGAATATTGATCCCGAAAATCCGAAGAAAGCAGACAGAGACCGTTTTGTACTGTCTAAAGGACATGTTGCTCCGGCATTATATTCGACATTGGCAAACAGAGGATATTTTCCGGTAGAAGATTTAAAAACACTTCGTCATCTTGGTTCCTATTTACAGGGACATCCGGATATGAAAGGTATTCCGGGGGTTGATATGTCATCAGGTTCTTTGGGACAGGGAATTTCAGCCGCAGTAGGTATGGCACTTTCAGCAAAACTAAGTAATGAAGATTACAGAGTTTATACCTTATTAGGTGATGGTGAACTTCAAGAAGGACAGGTTTGGGAAGCCTCTATGTTTGCAGGACATCGAAAATTAGATAATCTAGTAGTTATTGTTGACAACAACGGATTGCAAATTGACGGAAATATTGAAGATGTATGTTCTCCATATCCGATTGATGAAAAATTCAAAGCTTTTAATTTCCATGTAATCAATGCTGATGCACATGATTTTGATTCTTTAGAAACAGCATTTGCAGAGGCAAAAGCGACAAAAGGAATGCCAACAGCAATTATTGCGAAAAGCACGAAGGGCAAAAATGTTTCATTTATGGAAAATCAAGCGGCATGGCATGGTACAGCTCCAAATGATGAGCAGTATGCAATCGCAATGGAAGATTTGAAGAAAGTAGGTGAAGCGCTATGTCAGAAGTAAAGAAAATTGCAACCAGAGATAGTTATGGTAATGCACTCGTTGAAGCTGGTGCAAAATATGATAATTTATTAGTTTTAGATGCGGACCTAGCGGCAGCTACCAAGACTGGTGTCTTTAAAAAGGCGTATCCGGACCGTCATATTGACTGTGGCATTGCAGAATGTAATATGGTAACAATCGGTGCGGGATTAGCAGCAACAGGAAAGATTCCATTTGTAAGCACATTTGCTATGTTTGCAGCCGGGCGTGCCTTTGAACAGGTTCGTAATTCAGTAGGATATCCTAAATTAAATGTTAAGATTGGCGCGACTCATGCAGGTATTTCTGTAGGTGAAGATGGAGCCAGTCATCAGTGTAATGAAGACATCGCTCTTATGAGAGCCATTCCGGGAATGGTTATAATCAATCCGGCAGATGATGTTGAAGCGAGAGCAGCAGTATTTGCAGCTATTGAGCATAATGGTCCGGTTTATCTTAGATTTGGCCGTCTGGCAACACCAGTGATTAATGATACACCGGATTACAAATTTGAGCTTGGAAAAGGTGTTGTGTTAAAAGAAGGAAAAGATATCACTATCGTAGCAACCGGGTTATGTGTGGCAGAGAGTTTAGCTGCTGCCGCGAGACTGGAAGCAGATGGCATCAGCGCTAAAGTAATCAATATACACACAATTAAGCCATTAGATGAAGAATTGATTATCACAGCCGCCAAAGAAACCGGCAAAGTTGTAACCGTAGAAGAACATTCTGTAATTGGTGGCCTAGGCAGTGCGGTATGTGATTGCTTAAGTGAAAATGCACCGACACCTGTTATGAAAATAGGAATCAATGATGTATTTGGTGAATCAGGACCGGCAGTAGAACTGATTAAGAAATATGGACTAGATGCTGAAGGAATTTATTCAAAAATTAAATCATTTTCATAAAAATATAGTGAAACATCCCTCCTAATGAGTTATAATGAGTATAGCATATATACATATTATAACAATTAAGGAGGGTTTTTTATGGAAGGAAGAATAATTAAAATAACAGCCGCTATGAATAATAATATTGTGCTGAAAGTGATACCGGGGCATTTTGCTACGAATCATTCACATATTAATTATTACCTGGATATGACGACTATGAAAGCACGGCAAAATGAAGCAGAAAAGATAGCAGAGACAATGAAAGGCTACTATAATGCAACGGACAAGATAGTCGATACGATTATCTGTATGGATGGTACTGAAGTCATAGGTGCCTATCTGGCACAGGAGCTTAGCCAGGCAGGGATATTGTCTAAGAACGCTCACAAAACTATTTATGTGATTTCGCCGGAATTTGATTCTAAAGGACAGATGATCTTTAGAGAGAATATCGCACCTGCAATAGGTGGTAAAAATGTAATTCTATTAGTAGCCTCAGCGACAACAGGTAAGACAATCAGACGGAGTCTGGAATGTATTAGCTACTATGGCGGGAAGATTCAGGGGATTTCAGCTATATTTAGTGCGATTAAGGAAATCGACGGATATCAGGTAGACAGTATCTTTTCGGAGAAGGATGTACCGAATTACACAACATATACACCTCCCGAATGTCCATTCTGTCATAAGAATATTAAAATTGATGCGATTGTAAACGGGTTTGGATATAGTAAACTATAAGTTAATATTGTTATTAGTTCAGGAGCACAAAAGTTATTAATCCTTAGGATATAACTTTTGTGCTTATTTAATATAAATTATTTCAAAAGGTATTGTAAAATAGAAAATGATTTAGTATTATTAAAACGTTAGGGTTATTTATACCATATGTGTATCCTGATAAAGGATACATAAAGAAAGGATAAAATTTATGAAAATAAGTGATTTACTGACATTGCTAGGAGGATTGGCGTTATTTCTGTATGGAATGCAGATGATGAGTGGTGGTCTGGAAGCAGCAGCAGGAAATAAGATGAAGACCATTTTGGAAAGATTGACATCAAACCGTTTCAAAGGTGTATTAGTAGGAGCTGTAATCACCGCAGTGATTCAATCTTCTTCAGCTACGACAGTTATGGTGGTAGGTTTTGTTAATTCGGGTTTGATGACTTTAAATCAGGCAATCTGGGTTATCATGGGAGCTAATATCGGAACGACAATAACAGGACAGCTTATCGCTTTAGATATTAGTGCGATTGCACCTTTATTCGCAATTGTCGGCGTTGTTATGATAGTATTCCTTAAAAAGGAGAAGGCACATCATATTGGTTCTATTATTGCCGGCATCGGTGTTTTGTTTATTGGTATGAAAATGATGAGCAATGCTATGGCACCATTACAGCAGGCTGAAGGATTTATTTCTTTTATGACAAATTTTAGTAATCCTATTTTGGGTATTTTGGCGGGTGCTGGTTTTACGGCAATCATTCAATCTTCATCGGCCTCAATTGGAATTTTACAGGCATTGGCAGGCAGCGGAGTAATTGGATTAGAAAGTGCGGTATTTGTTCTGTTTGGGCAAAACATAGGGACTTGTATTACAGCTGTTTTGGCGTCTATCGGAACGAAAACAAACGCAAAAAGGACAACGATTATACATTTAATGTTTAATATAATTGGAACTGTTCTCTTTACAATCCTATGCTTGGTGACACCTATAGTAAAATTAATAGAATATTTAACACCGGACAGCGTAGTTGCTCAAATAGCTAATATACATACAATATTTAATATTGGAACAACACTGCTGTTATTACCATTTGGCAATCTTATGGCGAAAGCGGCGATTAAAATTTTACCAACAAGTGTAAAAGAAGAGGAAGCAACACATAGATTAGAATACCTGACAGATCTTAATTATTTCCAGGGACATAATATCGGACAATCGGCAGTATCGGTCACTCAAATTGGACAAGAGGTGGAAAGAATGCTTGGATTTGTGCGGGAAAATGTTGTGAGAAGTTTTGATGCTGTTATCAAAAAAGGTAATGTCGATATGCAAATAATACACGATAAAGAGGAATATATTGATTATTTAAATACACAGATATCTAAATATATTTCAAGGTTTGTAAGAACAGAATTGTCAAAGCAGGATTCGCTAATTGTGAGTGGATATTACAGTATTGTAGGTAATGTGGAGAGACTGGGTGATCATACCATGAATATTGCAGAATGTGCGAAGAATTTATATGATAAAAAATTGACATTATCATCTACAGCAATAAAGGAAATTGAAAAAATGAAAGAAATATCCATAAAGACATTAGATGAGATTCGAATATCTAAATATGATTCCGCTGTTATAATGGTAAAGACATTGAAGAATGAACAGGATATTGATGATATGACAGATAAATATTGGGAAAACCAGATTGAAAGAATCCAGGAGGAAACCTGTGATCCAGAGACAGGAATCATATATTCAAAGATGCTGACAGACTTTGAAAGGATTGGAGATCATGCATTAAATATTGCACAGAGTTATCAGAAGATGAAAATCTGAACGCATTTCGTATACTCATAGTCTATTGCAGACGAACTCAGTTCCGTGCATTGGAATTAACCAAAGTAATGTGCCGGTTATGGGCACATTAAAAGCAGATATCCAACCTTGAGATATCTGCTTTTTAGACAAATAACTTTGAAGTATTGTTCTTGTTCGTAAAGTGAAATGCTTATAATAAACATTCCAACTCAATCAATTTAATGTAATATTGTACATCTTCAATATTCAAATCAGTGAAATCAAATGTGCAAAAACCACAGCCTTCCTGCTTCATATCTTTATATACCCATGTTACATGACTTTTACAGCCATTTTGACAATGAATGCAATTGCCTGTTTCAAAGTGTTTTTTGATATGATTAGGTAAATTATAAATATAATCCATATAGTTTCCCATTTTTCTTAATTTAACTGCTAGTTTAAATACAGAGTCAACTATTATAGTGCGAGCAAATCTTCTTCCCTTGTAATAAAATTCCATACTAAATGGTCCGTTAAAGTATGCTTTATACTGAAGTTTTTCAGATAGTATCGGATTATTCACATATTGATTATATAACTCAAGACAAATCTTTTTACTCGCATTATCATAATTTGAATAAAATTCAATATCATCAGCTACCCACTGACTTTCCGGGATAGCCGTTATGCTTTTTGCAGTCAGCTTATAATCAAGTCGACGTAAACGAAGATTCCATAGTTCATATGTCCTTTTGTTATACAACATTTCATCATTTTTAAAGCGGGGATAGCAACTGAAATACAGTACCATTGTTTCCAATAAATCATTGTCATCAGCATAAGATATAGTAATATAATCGAATGTTTTCTCTAATGTTTTACCATTAAATCCCTCTACTATAAATCCAAAATCACACAATTTTTTTAAAATCAAATTAACTTTTGGCATACATTTTTTTAACCTGTTTATATCAACCAGAAGACTATTTTGTTGAAATTCGCCATTTGAAATCGTATGTAATATAATAAAAAGACGGTCAATTCCTTTCCCGGCAGGCAGCCATTTAATCTTTTCGTTGATATCCTGACAAACCATTCCGTATTCTTCCGGTTGCTCTGATATATCAAGATATATGCTTTTTATAAAATCACAAAAGCTAGTAAACCGTTGTATATAATCAGCTGGTAATCCATCCATTAACGGATATTTTGGAGGAACTTTCGGGATTGAGTTCATAATATCCATTGCCTGTTTTTGTACATGATATTGATAAGTCATTTATTTCACCTCTCTCATATAATAATTTTTTATCCGGATAGTTCACAGCGCATGGCTTTATAATATCGCCGCGAGACCCAACTCATTCTCCGGCAACCAATTCTGTAACCGGGAATAATAAAGTATATCCCGTTTCTTCGTTATCTTGTTCAAAAATAGGAGCATTTATATAATCCCATTTCAAACCTTGCGCTTTAATATCGTAATCTTTTTGTGCACTCCAAGTACTGTGAATCACATCACCGTGATTTTCAATTGGGTATTTTGGACAGTTGAAAACGACATATTTAGATTGAGGGATATGAATGATTTCAAATTCACTCAACAAATCCAACGGATAATCGGCTTCGACTTCCACGCCAAAGCAAAGTTGGTTGACTTGATTCTTTGGCAGATAAGCTCCACCTTCAAAAATCACGTTAGGTAACATACCAGTCCTATTCATAAGCCCTTCCAGACCGCAGATGTCATAGAACGCACTCACCGGTAAATTCTCAATATTCCGTCGTGCGGAAGCCCAAATTCGATCAGGCTTTACAATTATCCAGCTTTCGACATTCTCACGCTTATACACACCCTTATTTAAAGCATCATGTGCCGCCTGATGAATAAATTGATTTATGTGCCAATTTTTTGCAGTTACTTGTTGCTTTGTTTTTCTGTATACTCCCGGATTAATTGAGAAATTATCCTTAAAAGCCCGTGTGAAACCTTCCTGCGACTCATAGCCATATTTATGGGCAATATCTATGATTGGTGTATCGCTGTATTTTAAGTCAAACAAAGCCCTTGTGAGTTTGTTCCAGCGAATATATTCGCCTAGCGTCAAGCCGGTTATCATAGAAAAAACACGGTTCAGCTGCTTTAAGGAATAATTTGTAGCCCCTGCGGTTTCGTCAGGGGATACGCCTTTCTCAATATTGAGTTCAATGAACTTCCTAGCAGATTCAACAATTTCCGTATGTTTGTTCATAATTAACATCTCCTCATAAATAATTATACCCAATAAATTTTATTTTGTCTTGATATTTTGGGACAAGCTCGTTGTCTATCAAACAACTTTTTGCATAATCCATATTTATAAGCCATAAAAGCAATAATAAGAACCTGTGCTGCATTTAAAATTTTGCTACTGATATTAAGCAAGGTAAAATTACAGGAATATTAGGAAAAAGTGGATGTGGCAAGTCGACTTTTCTTAAGTTATTAATGAGGTTTTATGATGTAAAAGAAGGAAATATTATCTATGGAGAGCAATTTATAAAAGAGATAAACATTAATCGTTAAGGAATCATATTGTCTATGTCACACAGGATACTTTTTTATTCCATGATACAATAGAACATAACATAAAAATTGCGAAGGAAGATGCACTAAGAACAGAAGTGGTGGAAGCGGCAAAAAAAGCATCTATCCATGATTTTATCGAATCACTTCTCAACGGATATGATACGAAGCTTAGTGAATTGGGTGATTCTTTAATCATTTTAAGGTCTTTAGAAAAAAGCAAAAAAAACAAGACAATTGTCTTAGTATCCCACAGAAAATCCACAATGAATATTGCGGATACAGTAATTGAAATGTAGGCGGTTATAGGCGTTCTTATTTTAGTTGTTCTTATCTTCATAATGTATCTTCGATTTTTTTCTTACAAACAAGACTATACCGAACAGTACGATGATAAGTCCCAATCCAATAATAATGTATAACCAGTAATTGGCAGGGTCACCTGTTTCCTGTTTTTCAATTTGTGCTTGAGCAATGTTTGAAACATTAGATTGTTCGGATAATTGTTCATTAGAATAGATGACCGTTTCCACTCCATTATATTGTCTAATCACCGTGCTATCGTTAATCAGCACCAAAAACAACTATACTAAACACTAAATTTATCACAATAAATATAGAACAACTAACCATACCTTTAAAAATATCTTTCATTTCAATCTCCAAAATATAAAAATTCATGTTATCATGTTGCTTAAAATTTTATTTAATATCCACCCATGCTTTGCTCTATGCTCATAAATTCCTATTCAATTGTATTTAAAGCATCTAATGAATATTTCATAATATTTCTCAGTTCTTCTTCAGGGAGTGAGGTGTATTTAGACAGTTCTTCCATTGTCGGTTCACGTCCCAGTGTATCAGCCAGCTCCTTTGAGGTTATATCAAGAGAATTCGCTCTGCTTGCCAAATGCTCATTTATTCTGGAAGATCCAATTTGCTCATCAATAGAATTTTGCATCGCGTATGCAATAGAACTATTAAGATGTTCCTTAAAATCCTGATATATTCGGTCACCATTGCCATTAAAAGTTGAAATACCTTCCATTAATCCAAGATTACCTTCCTGAATTAAGTCACCAACAGATACACCTTGATTTCGATATCGCTCGACACAGGAAATTACTAATTTTAGATTTGCTTCGATTAATTGATTCTTGACTGTGGGATCATTTTGAATCAATTGATTGACCAGAATTCGTTCTTCATCTTCTGTCAGTTCGGGTATATTTTTTAACTCATCATAGTACATTTTAACAAAAGAAGCTTCTTCTTTTGAAATATCAAAATCTTCGGGAACACCAAATGTCTGATTGATATTATTTTTTGCAGCATCAGGAGCAATGCCGGTAATGGTTATTTTATTTTCATTAAGATAATGATAAATCGCCGTATACATACCGGTCTCTAAGTCCAATTCTTTAAAATGGCTGTCTACAGTTTCTTTATCAATCATATTCCCCATATCATTAGCAATTTCAACTAATTCAGTCAAAAGAGTGTTAAACTTTAATTTCTTGTCCATATAATAATATCCTTTCATATCGTTACAGTTCAGTCATAATCTCGATTTCACTTCGCTACATCTCGCTTGACAGAGCGCCAGATAAATTGGATGTGACATATGCATACGAAAGCAAGCTTCCTCTGCATGCATCTCCTCCAATTTGCATGGCTGAACTGTAGCTATAAATAATCATACAACGATATGTATAATAAATCAATGAAAATTCTGTGTGATACATTGAATAGTGGGCTGAATTATTGTATAATTGTTCAAAATGCACAGAGGAGATTTGATAAAGTGGATAATGAAGAAATTATTAAAATTCAAAATGAAGCAGAAAATAAAACAATAGAAACATCAGATAAAGAAAAATCAGATTTTAAAACAAAATTTCGTAAGTTCAGAAAGTCTTGGTTTGCACATACCTTAAGTACAATTTTCATATTGGCAATCTTAGCGGCTTTAGGAGCAGGATATGCGATTGTAGAAACAGAGAGCGATCCTAAGATAGTAGCGGTTGAATATTTTAATGGTTACATAAGTGGAAACTGGGATGCAATTTACCCACTTGTGGATGGATCGGACAATAGCTCTTTAGGTGTAGAGAGCTTTGCAAAAGTGATGTCTGATTCTATGAATGGTGATATTAATGAATATGAATTAGGAGACCCTCAAAAATATGAAGATGGAGTCGTATTTAATATCAAATATCAGGATATGGTAACAGAAGAGGATAAAGTATTTGAGCTTAAGTTAAAAAAACAGAAAAAGAAGTTATTCCAACTCGTAAATAAATGGAAAGTAGATTTATCAGAGATAGAGGCCAGTAATCTAAAGGTCATGATTCCAGAAGGAACCCAACTTTATATCAATAATGAAAAAGTTGATAATCCAAAAACTGAAACAATAGATGAAGTAAAAAAAATGGTATATTATGTTGAAGATATCTATTTAGGAAACCACAACATGATCATCAGGTCAGATTATACAAAAGATATTATCAAAGAGGTTGAAGTCACAGAGAATTATCAAAAATTTGATTTTTCGGATTCTGAGCTGAATGTCAATGAGGATATTGTAAATGAACTCAAAGAATTTAATAAAGAAACAATGAAGCAAATGTATACCAATGCATCAAACAAAAAAAGCTACAAGGCGATAATCGACTTATTTCCGGAAGATAAAACACTTAGGAAAAACGTAAAATCCTTTTATAATACGATGGTAAATCAGATATACAGGGAAGATATCGCAACAGAGGAATACAAAGTAGATCAATTAGTGTTTGGAGATTTTGACATAAAATATGCTAATTTTTCTATGCCTGATACCGGGAAAATAAGAGTTGATTTCACCTATAATTTTGAAGTTTCCAGAGAAACAACATATTATGACAGCTATACAGGCACATACAGCGGTGAATATAAAGTTGGAGCAATCTATACAATCAAGCTGAGTCAGGATGGCTGGACAATTCAAGATATCAAAATAGTATCTAAAAAAATAAAATAAGGCAGGTAATTAATAATTGGCTTCGTTTTTGGAGAATATAGAAAAATATAAAGGAACCGGGGCATACAATCAATCAGGCCAGACCCTGGAGCAATTTTTAGATTGTTATGATCCCAAAAAGTATGACAATCCATCTTCCACAGTGGATATAGCAGTATTTGCATATAAGGGTGATCTTCGGCATTTAAAGATATTGATGATTAAACGCAGCAATCATCCCAGCATTGGATGGTGGGCATTACCCGGTGGGTTTGTGGAAATGAATGAAGATTTAGAAGTATCGGCAGCCAGAGAATTAGAAGAAGAAACAGGGCTAAAAGATATAGAATTCATACAGTTAGGAGCATATGGAGAGGTAGACAGAGATCCCCGAACCAGAGTTATTACGACAGCATATGTAGCATTGGTGAAACAGGAGGAAGTGGGGATACAAGCCGGTGATGACGCGGCGGATGCCGCATGGTATGATATCACATGCAACTTGATGAAAGACGAAACAGATAAAAGATACTATAAACTAATATTAAAATGCAAAGAAAAAAATGAAATACTACAATCAGATATTTTAGTCACGACCAGTGGTAAAAAATATTTAAAGCACAACACCAGCAAAGTAATAAATACTGATAAAATAGCTGCAGATCACGGTTCGATTATTATAGATGCATTGTTTTTCATTCAAAGCAGATTATCAATAAAGTGAAAACCATTAGGAAAGGATTGTCTAACATGGCGAAAACCCAATCAAACACAATTGTAATAGGGCATAAGAATCCAGATACAGATTCAATCTGTTCAGCTATATCTTATGCATACCTTAAGAACCAGACAGAAACTAATGGAGAAAGGTATATCGCAAAACGTGCCGGTGAAATCAATGAAGAGACAAGGTTTATTCTAAAAAAGTTTAATACCACTGCACCCGAGTATATTACGGATGTAGCCACTCAGATTAAAGATATCGAAATTAGAGAAACCAAAGGTGTAGAACGGAGTATTTCTCTAAAAAAAGCATGGAATCTTATGAAAGAATTAAATGTCGTTACGTTACCAATCACCAGATCAAATCATTTAGAGGGATTGATCACTACAGAGGATATTGCCAAAGCATACATGGATGTATATGATAATAGAATATTATCAACGGCGCATACAAAGTATAAAAATATAGTAGAGACAATAGAAGGAGAATTGCTGATTGGAGACCAGGAACAATATTTTACAGAAGGTAAAGTATTAATCGCAGCAGCGAATCCGGATATTATGGAAGAATTTATCGAACCGAATGATTTGGTTATTTTGGGGAATAGATATGAAGCACAGTTATGTGCAATAGAAATGCAGGCAGGTTGTATTGTGGTATGTGAGGGTGTACAGGTATCTAAAACAATCAAACGCCTGGCACAGGAAAAAGGGTGTACCGTTATATGTTCACCACATGACACTTTCACTGTTGCAAGACTAATCAATCAAAGCATGCCGATCAGCTATTTTATGAGCAGAGAGAATTTAGTTACTTTCAAAATTGATGATTATACAGATAATGTTAAAACAGTAATGGCTAAGAAACGCTATAGAGATTTTCCTATTTTAAATAAAAAAGGCGAATATATCGGTATTATGTCTAGGCGTAACTTATTAAATGCCAGTAAAAAGAAAATTATTTTAGTAGATCATAACGAAAAAAGTCAGGCAGTAGATGGAATGGAAAATGCCAGAATTCTTGAAATTATCGATCATCACAGATTAGGTACGGTAGAGACAATCACACCTGTATTTTTTAGGAATCAGCCGCTAGGGTGCACAGCTACGATTATATATCAAATGTTTATGGAGAAAAATATTCAGATTCCCGCGAGAATCGCTGCATTGTTATTAGCAGCCATAGTTTCAGATACATTAATGTATCGTTCACCCACCTGTACCCAGGTGGACAAGGAGGCGGCAGAGCACCTGGCCCAAATCGCAGGGGTAAATGTAGAAGATTTGGCAAGTGAGATGTTCAGTGCCGGTAGTAATTTAAGCAGTAAATCTGCAGAGGAAATCTTTTATCAGGATTTTAAAAAGTTTACTGTGGATGGAATTAGCTTTGGAATTGGTCAAATAAATTCAATGAACCAAAATGAATTGGAGGAAATAAAAGAAAGACTGCGGGACTATATTGACAGACATGCGGTAAAAGAAGGTATTGGGACAGTGTACTTTATGCTGACCAATATTTTGGATGAAACCACAGAATTGATTTATGCCGGAAATCAGGCAGAACAATTAATTGAAGAGGCTTTTGGAATCAAGAGTGAGGAGAATCAATTTATGCTAAAAGGTGTAGTTTCCCGAAAAAAGCAGTTATTACCGCAGATTATGATGGCGATACAGAATTAAAGATGCAATATGGTTGACAATTTCACCGGCGCTTTCGGAACCATTTTTGATGCATCCGTTTCGCCTGTTACAAACATGATTTCTGCAGGTCAAACAAGCATTGCAGGCAATGATTTTAATATCATTCCAACACCGGATGCGTTTAATATTGAAATTCCGGAGCTCGGAGCAGTCTACACGCATATGCTGGGGCATGACTGTCACTCCATCGTGGCCGGTTCTGGTCACGCCGACGCAATTATCGCGGAACTGAATGGATATATCAAAAACGGTATCGATCTGATCCTGACCTCTCACTACACACCCGAGGATTTAAAAGACCCGCAGACCAAAATTGATTATATTGAAGAACTTAAAACCATTGCGCAGAAGTGCGATTCTGTTGAACCGTTCAAAGCGGCTGTACAGAAAAAATACCCTGATTATGACGGTGGTAATTATCTTGACATGACTGCAGGATTCTTTTTCCCCGAAAAGTAATAATACAAAATTCGTGCATGCTAAAATTCGGGTTATTGACGACTCCAACGTTAAAAGTGACACTAAAAACAGCGAAATATACAATGGTTATCACATTCCCAAAACTTTACCGCTAAATCAAGCCAGCCTTCGGCGGTAGTTCCGAGTTGCTGCCTTTACGCGGACTTCCCGATAAAATCAACACTTTCTTATTCATTAGCTTTCCGTCTGCGCTCTGAAAAAAGCAGTTAGAAAAGGAACACTTCTCGGCATTCAGGTGATGCAGGTTATCTATATTCCAAATGACTATCTCGGCACATATGCCAAAGCGCGACTTGAAAATATGAGAGTTCCGCTGTACAGACAACAAATAGAGTTTATAGATAGTTTGACCCGTGGATGAACGAGTGAAAACGATGCCCTTGCGCTGGCGGTTGAGGTCGGTGCTGGGGCATTTTTTGTTTTCCTCACAAGTCATTGAAGCTAATTATTTTACAGCCATTACGTTCATAATAATGCAACATTTCGGGAATTTTCTTTTTATCCCAACTGGTAATGCAATCTGATAAGACAGTAACTTTATAGTTTGATTTGCATAAGTTGTAGCAGGTTGATTTAACACAAGCAGTGGCATCGGCGCCCGCTATGTAGAAATCACATATTTCATTTTTACTGATAAAGTCTGTAAATTCTTCACTGCTTAATGCGTTTCCTTTGTATTTTGTAAAAATGTTTGCCACGACCATTTTCAAATCCGGAGCCAATTCAGCTCCCTGCGTACCCGGTTTAAAAGTTCTCGTACCGGCTGATAAATTTTCATGCCTTATATAGACAACATGAATATCGTTACCCACTGCCCAATCTATAGCTCTGTTTATGTTGTCTATTATCTCCTTGTAATTCTTGGTGATATCATTTTGAATATCAATAATTACCAGAACTTTTTTTAGCATGGGTTTCCACCGGATGCTTTATCTTTACAGCTGCACCCCTCACACGTGCAATTCGGATTATTCCCGGTAGCGCATTCCTCAGTGCAAGTACATTCGATCATAAGTGTCCATTTAAGCCCGAACTTGTCCTCCAGCTCTGCGTAGTACTTATTCCAAAATGTTTCCTGTGCCTCGCAAAAAACTTTACCGCCCTCTTTAAGAATTTCAAACGTTGCTTTCACAGCCTCAGCATTATCAAGCTCCACGCAAGCGAAAGAGCCATTGCTGAAAGTGGAAGGTTGGTCGGGAGTTGTGTCACAAAGGTAAATAGTTTCTTTGCCGATAGGCAGTATGCTGTGCATAACAAGCTCTGCCGTTTCCGGCGTTATCGGAAAATCCTCCGATGGTGGCGCGTCTTTGTACTGACAAACGCCTATTGCTTTCGTGGAAAACGCCTTTTCGTAGAGGGCTATTGCCTCCATGCAATTTCCGTTGAAAATTAAATAAGAAGATGCTTTCATTTTGTTTGCTTCCTTTCGTGTTTTTATTTTGGTTGCACTCTTATTGCAATTAGTTTTTTCACATCTTTTAATATATCTGCATCGGTTACACGCATCATCAGCCATTTACCGCCCATATGGACCCCAGTCTCATTAAATAAATTTTGCGTATATTCACAGCAAAACGGCATAAGCAATTCAGCTTCCGTCATTTCCGTTGCACCGATTACAACTGACGCGTCAAAAAATCCGTGTCTTGGATAAAGTGTACAAAGAGCCTTACCGCTCTTTTGATACTTAACATTCCAACCTTTCCAAATACCCTCGTCCATAGAACAGTTACTATATGTCATTTTCGGTTGTACAGGATAGGTTTCTTGCAGATAAATGTTTAACTCCTGCAACAAGTCGTTACCAATAAAGCCGCCAATATCTTTGTCGGTCGGTTGATTCTCGTTATGGTATAATTCGCTCCACTCCATAAGTGCTCACCTCTATTTTATCGGAAACACGACCTGAGTCAGCAACTCGCTTTCCAGCGTATCAGCAGGATTGCTGATGTAGTAATCATAATAAACACCCGTCATTTCCAGCGAGTTTTCCTTTGCGTAATCCATCAGTGCCACATATGCCACTTCAATGTCTTTGTAAGCACCTTTGTACATTGTCGCGATGGCTTTTCCTTCGTAAGTCTGGCTCATAAAAAATTCATCCCCGACAGATACTGCCTCCCTGACCGGTATTCCAAGCTCAACATCAAACATCGAGAAATCCTCATTAGCGTTCATGTAGGCAAGATACGGTGCTCCTGCAATCGCTACACCTTGCTGCGCGAGAAATCCAAAAACTTTTTGCAGTCCTTCTGTTGCCAATACAGATATTTCCTCCATTGTCGCGCTTTCCTTCTTCATCGCCACTGCGACTTGAGGTTGTAAATTGGTTACTTCGATTTTCATATTAAAAACCTCCTGATTATTATTCCGGAATTTCAGTCCCGTAACCATAGTATATCAAAACCCAGTGACAACAGTATGTCATATTTGTAAGCCTTTTTCATATTTTTTTAAAATTTCTTTTGCACGGGTTTTTATGATCTCGCAGAGGTGCTCGGGTTCAAGCACCCTGGCATAACCTCCAAAGGATAAAATATAGCCGTAAAGCCATTCCTCTTCAGGGATTGACACGGTTAAGTCATAGCTGCCGTCGGTATTTTTGTTGATGCATTGTTCATCAAAAGTATCGTATAGCCGACTCAAAACTTTTTCATTGCAGCGCAATTTCAAGTCAACGAGAGGGGCATAATGTCCCTGTTTTTCGTGCTTCTGTATTTCACGCGCTGTAAAGTGCTGATCTGTTATCTGCACGTTTTTTATCCTCGAAAGACGAAACATACGGTGTGAATTCCTTTTCAAGCAGTACGCAATCAGATACCATGTATAAGCATTGAAAATCAATTTAACAGGTTCGGCGGATCGGTTGCTTTTGTCGCCGTTGCCATTAATATAATCAAAATTGATGATTTGATCGCTGATGATTGCATCCCTGATCTTGCTGAATCTGTCCTGTTCGTTGACCTTGCTGCTCCATCCTTCAAAATCCACTTCAATCCAATCGTGTGCTTTGTTATCCTTAAAAATAGAACCAATCTTTGTCAGAATGGCATCTGCTTCGGGGTAGCTTGTCGCCCCCATCGCTTTGATCGCCAAGAGCAGCCCTTCGCTTTCAGTTTTGGAAAGCAATGTCTTATTCAACGTGTAATCCTCTAAAAGCGATATGCCGCCGCTGTTTCCCTTGTTCGTATAAACAGGAACGCCTGCAGAAGACAAAGCGTCAATATCCCGATAGATCGTGCGTGTCGAAACCTCGAAACGGTCAGCAAGCTCTTTCGCTGTGATCGTTTCCCTATTAAGAAGCATCGTCACTATTTCAAGCAATCGGTTAATTTTCATCGCAAACCCTCTATTTCACTTTCGGAAAAAATTTTGTTCTTACCGCTTTATACACTCATCGCGCTCCACTGCATCTCTGCTTTTGATGATGTAGGGCAGATTAAGAATGTCTATCATTTTAGAAGTAACTTTAGCTGCCGCAAGGTTTAATATTTCGTCGCCACCGTAAGCTTTCATCATCGCTTCCCGTAACATATCGTCATCCATCCCTCTAAAATCCTGTGACTGGTCATAAAGTCCCGCATCGTCGAAATCAATAACACCCACATGGTTCTTGTCGTCTACCAAAGTGTTGTTATAATCCAAATCCCCATGACAAAAAACTAGCTCACCCGACCCGGTCATGCACATTGGCACGTCGTGAGCGAAAAAATCATCTATGATATTCAGTTCCGATGCGTCAAAGAACGCTTCAAGCAAGTTTCTGTCTTTTTGATACATTTCGGTATATTCCGCGGTTTGCTCCGTGGGGGTTTGGGTGTTTATTTCGCCGTAATCTGTTATGCTGTGAAGCTGTTTCAAAAATTTACCCAACTGCGTACCAATATTCGTATCAAACCAGATTGAGGTTTTCCATTCGCTCGTATTTCTTTAGAGAGCTCTTTCGGCATGAAAAGAAAACACCAGCCGTCATCAGCGTCTTCGCTATGCTTTTGAAATGTGCCCGTAAAGTCGTATTGTACTGTTCCGTCTTTATTGATTAAATCCGGCATATTTTTTCTACCTTCCAACATAGCAAAAGAGCTCCCAAAACCATTATAGTTTCGGGAGCTCTCGCTCAATTTTTGGCGGAGAGTCAGGGATTCGAACCCTGGGTTCGTTACGAACACAGCATTTCGAGAACTCCAGAAACATGAGAGTTTATGAGGTTTTATTAGAAATTATGAGAATGCGCTGAAGCCCGGTAAATCAACGGGTTCTGCGCTTTTGCTGTGCGAAAATCTCAAAATCCCAATGATTGCAAGAGTATGAACAACACCCCGAATTCTAATGAAATTCCAAGCGTTTCATTAGAAAAGCCATTAGAATTTTAGGCGGGAAATGATCAAATCATGCGAGATGGCATTACAGGATATTAACATTGATCGAATCGCAACTCTACTTTTCTTGCCGTTATTTTTGTGGCCATTTGGTAACCGGATGTTGACTTAATGTGCATTGCGAAAGCTTCGCCATCATCGAATTCATCACTCCAGCAGTTATACGGTTCTATCTCGAAAAACGCAGATGGCTCAAATATCAATGTAAAACTCAACTGATATGGCTCATCTTCCTGAGGAACACAAACCTGACGGGTAATATCAAAACTAAAATGCTTGCCGTTCTCATCGCCCCAATCATAAACACCGTACTGGTATAAAAGCATATCATTATCAGATTCTGAGCTGTCGATACCCTCGATTTTTATATCCTTGAAAAGTGTCAGTGCGATATTGATAAATTCATCCACAGTAAGACTGCCTTTTGTCTCGACTCTCTTTCGATATTCATTTTCCACGTTTTTCAGTTTTATTAACATAAGTAACCCTCCCTTTTATGATAGCCCAGTTTGAAACATGGAATCCCTCTTTCAACCTGTTTTGCATATCTCAAATTATTGTGATTGAATTCAGTATACCATATTTATATGATTAACTCAACAAATAACAGCACGATTTGCCGATTAATGCCGAAAAATACGTTGCTATTTGCTTGGACAACTGGTAAAATATTTTTATACCAGTTTTAAGGTGGTTATATAATGGATCAAACAGTTGAAAGATGGTACTCCATGAACGAGATAGCCGAGCATTTTGGCATCAGCAGGGATACTGTGCTTAATTGGATTAACGATAAAAAAATGCCCGCTCATAAAGTGGGCAGGCTTTGGAAATTTAAGGTTTCTGAGGTGGATGAGTGGATCAGAGCAGGCGGTGCTGCAGAATGAATAAAAAAGATAGAATTACAATACGCAGCTCAGCGGCCGAGTATCTGACATATGTGGCGGCGACAGGCGATAATCCGCAGAGTGTTGAAATGCGCTATGAGGATGAAAACATCTAGCTGACACAGAAGATGATGGCAACACATTATGATGTTGACGTGCGGACAATAAACGAACATATTTAAAAATATATGCCGATTCTGAACTTGAAGAATATTGAACTATCCGGAAATTCCGGATAGTTCAAACTGAAGGAACACGGAAGGTTGAGCGCGAAGTTAAACACTATAATCTTCAAATGATTATTTCTGTCGGCTTCAAAGTCATCAATGACCGTGCCGTTCAATTTCGTAAATGAGCGAATATGATTGTTAAAAATTATACCATTAAAGGCTTCGCGATGGATGATGAGCGCCTAAAAAATAATGGTTCTGTTTTAACAAAAAATTATTTTGAAGAGCAGTTAGAGCGTATTCGCGAGATACGCTTGTTAGAGCGGAAGTTTTATCAAAAGATTACCGATATTTATGCAACGTAAATTGATTACGATGTATCCGCAGCGACGACAAAGCGATTTTTTGCCACGGTACAGAACAAGCTTCACTGGGCGATTCACGGGCATACTGCGGCGGACCTTATTGTGGAACACGCAAACCATGAAAAGGAGCATATGGGGCTTGAAACATGGACAGACGCACCACATGGCAAAATACAAAAAGTTGATGTGTCTGTAGCAAAAAATTAATTAACTGAGTTTGAAATGGGGCAGCTTACACGGCTGGTTTCTGCATATCTGGACATTGCTGAGGATATGGCAATGCGCCACATCCCGATGACCATGCAGGATTGGGAGGAACGACTTAATCGCTTTTATTGAGGCAACTGACCGTGACATCCTGAATGATGCAGGCAAAGTTACTGCTGAGATTGCTAAAGCGCATGCAGAAAGCGAGTTTGAAAAGTACAGAGTTATGCAGGACAAGCTTTTTGAGAGTGATTTTGATCGGTTGGTCAGGGATTTGAATATTACTTGGAGGAAATAAAATGGATACGCTTATAATAAAAGAAGAAAACGGAAAAATATACTGCCCATTACTTGATACATGGCATGTATCAACGCCAGAAGAAAAAGTACGCCAAAATTATATAATTAAGCTTGTCAATGATTATGGTTATTCGCTTGAGCAGATGTCTCAAGAAATCAAGGTTAACAACTCTCAACGAGGGCAAGGTGCAGCAAGAGCAGATATTGTAGTGTGGAAAAGCAAGGAAGATAAAATTGCAGGCAAATCTGCATTTATTGTTGTTGAGTGTAAAGCTGAAAATGTTCGTATCCATCAAGAAGATTATTATCAAGGATATAACTATGCATCTTGGGCAGGAGCAAGCTTTTTTGTTACAACCAATGAAAATAGACTAGATTTTTCAATGTAGACAAGGGATATTTACCTAAAAAACTGTTGGAAATTGTAGCTTTACCAACAGCGGAAGAAGCCTTGAGCGAAAAGAAAATCAAGGAATTACTTAATAAAACAAAAGTTTTTACAAGAGACGAATTTACAAGAACACTTAGAACATGTCATAATATTATACGAAATAATGACAAACTTTCTCCAGAAGCTGCCTTTGATGAAATTAGTAAAATATTTTTTATGAAAATTAATTATGAAAGAGACGCTAAAGGAACTAAGGTGTTTACAAAGAAACAATTCGAATTAGAAAATGAAAATCATGAAAAAAATTATCGACCAATATTAAAAAAGCTGGTAATGATATACCTTATATGCAATGGATGTTCGAGCAAACAAAAGAAGCATATGTAAATGACCAGATTTTTGAAGAAAATGAAACAATTAAAATCCGCCAAAACAGCTTTAAACAAATACTTGGAAAACTTGAAAATTATAACTTGTCCGACACTCAAGATGATGTTAAGGGTATTGCTTTTGAGGAATTCCTAGGAACTACTTTCAGGGGAGAATTAGGACAATTTTTTACGCCTCGTACAATTGTTAATTTTATGACACATATTCTTGACCCGAAGGAGGGGGAAATGATCTGTGATCCGACCTGCGGTAGCGGTGGCTTTTTAATAAAAGCATTTGAATATGTACGCGAAAAAATTGAGTTAGATATTAAAGTTTCCAAAGAGAAAATTCGTATTCAGCTTGAGGGAACAAATTATCAATAAAAAAATGAAAATGAGCAAGCAAAAATTAATGAGCAAATTGACAAAATGCAAACAACGCTTAATAAAGAGTTGAATACGAAAAGATGATGAATCAAAACCAGAAAGCAGAATGTTTAAATTAGCTAACTATTGTATTTTTGGAACTGATGCTAACCCGAGAATGGCACGCACATCAAAAATGAATATGATTATGCACGGGGACGGACATTGTGGAGTACATCATCATGACGGATTACTTAATGTCAATGGAATTTATGAAGAACGCTTTAATGTTATTCTAACCAATCCTCCTTTTGGTGCCAGAGTTGATAGGTCACAAAGGGTTTCTGAACAGGAAGTAATTGACGCCATTATACTTTTACGAGAAAAAGGAAAAAGAATTAAAGTTCCTTCTGATATTATCAGTGAATACCACTATAGTTTTGATGGTATGTATAATATGGAGGAAATATTAGTGAAGCATATTAAATCGATTCTTGCAACAGAATATGGTACAGTATTCCCTGGATAATATTTTCATGTTATTTACAATGAATTATATAAAGAGCATCGGAAATTGTAAGACATATATATAACCAACATATACGGAAAAAGATTAGGCAGCAACGATTTTTTGTTGCGGTCTGATCTTTCTTACAGTGCGCCCGGCGGGCGCACGTTCTAAAGGGTGAAAGTCCCGAATCCACCCGGTAGTGAGAAGGATATAGCCGAAGGCAAGGGTGTCCATCGTGAGGTGAAATCTGGAGGAAGCCGGATAAAAAGCTGGTTGACACGGCGGCGATCAGGAGGTTGTCGCCGTGTTTTGTTTTGCGCTATTTAAGTGTGACCTGCGAAAAAAGTCATTTCAATTTATGGGACAAGCTCGCCCATGATTTAGGTATATACAGTGCAGCATTATGGCATATCTCTTTTGTCGCCTGGTTGGATTTTATCCAATCGGGTCTTTTTGTGTCTGCGGAAAAATATTTTTCGCTTTTTTGCCGCCGACTTTGCCAAAAACCTGTTTTGCCTACAGGTAGGTATGTGAAAGGGGAAATCCATCACCCGCCTTTTGCGGTTTGCGAAAGGAGGTGAGAAACATGGGGCCTCAATCTTTTGAAGAACACATACAGCACCAATTTGACAGCTATTGCAAAAAGACCTTGAAGCTGACCGCCCGCGATTGCTACCGCAGGATAAAACGGCGCG
>Ga0153924_1000309_pt1 | contig 31946 bp, 28 predicted proteins | sample TSNJ008MetaG_FD_104709 | JGI IMG/M metagenome (GOLD analysis project Ga0153924, IMG submission 104709) | Attine ant fungus gardens microbial communities from New Jersey, USA - TSNJ008 MetaG | ecosystem: Host-associated > Fungi > Mycelium > Unclassified | place: USA: New Jersey, Wharton State...
GGGTCGTACTTAAATTTTACCACAAATCGGTGAGGAGTTGTTCTGTTTTAACAAAGAAAAAGCCTTAATTTATAAGGCTTACGGCGTTTCGCAAACGCCTAAGCAGCGTAAGGGAGAGAGGAGACCCAAGGAGTCATGAGGGCATTCCCGAATGACGACTAGTACAGCCTTGCATAAATATTGCAGTAATGAGTACTCAATATTTGTGTCAGGGCAAGGCGGAGGAAAGAGACGATGCGGTGGCATCGTTGATTGACAACAACGCAGCACTGGCGCAAATAGTGGGTGCTCATTGCTGCGATATTTATGCAAGGCTGTAACTAGTTTAGGGGGCTCCGAATGACCGCCGAAGGAGTCCGGTTCGCATAAGATAGTTGGCAGGGATTCTTGGCGTCCCTCTTCCAAAACCAAACTCAACAAAACACTTATTATTTACCCCAAGATCTCATAAATCTTCCCCATATCCAAACTCTTACGCAGCTCCATTGCCAAAATATCATACTGCGTTTCCTTAAACTCCTGAAAATCTACACTTGTAATATCCGCCATATCCACCCCTTTCATTCTTCCAAGAGCCAAAACAATCTCTTTCGCCACCTCTTCTCTATCGAATATTCCATGTACATAAGTCCCATAAACATTTCCGTAAGAAGCACCATCCTCTTTTACTCCGGACTGGCTCACCGCATCTGAAATTAAGGTCATGGAGCTCACTTCATCCTTCAATGCAGATACCCCCATATGAATTTCATATCCTGTAAGCGGAACACCTGAAAGTCCTGTCAGCACTCCCGGTATATTTCCAAATGTTCCTTCTACACGGGTTCTGGTTTTCTCATCTTTGAATACGGTATCCATGGGAATCAGCCCCATACCTGCTATTTCTCCGCCAGCTTCCACGCCTTTTGGATCGCTTAAAGTATTTCCCAACATCTGATAGCCGCCGCAAACGCCAAAAATAATCTTTCCTCCGGCCGCTGCCTTTAAAACGGCAGCCTCGAGACCATTCTGTCGCATCCAAAGCAGGTCTTCCATGGTATTTTTCGTTCCCGGGAGTATAATCATATCCGGATTTTTTAGCTCCCCGGCGTGCTGCACGTAACGTAAAGAAACGCCTTCCATACATTCAAAAGGATTGAAGTCGGTAAAATTAGAAATTCGGGGGAGCCGGATAACTGCAATATCAATCACTTCGATTTTCCGGGTCACATGAAAACGTTCTGTCAGACTGTCCTCATCCTCAACTTCTATAGTCAGATAGGGCACCACTCCAACCACCGGAATCTCTGCCTTGTCTTCCAGCATCTTTACTCCGGGGTCCAGGATACTCTTATCCCCGCGGAATTTATTGATGATCAATCCCTTTATCATAGCTTTCTCATCTTCTTCCAACAGCATGACCGTACCAATCAACTGGGCAAATACACCGCCTCTGTCGATATCGCCAATCAGAAGCACAGGAGCATCGGCCATTTTTGCCATCCCCATGTTGACAATGTCTTCTTCTTTTAAATTGATTTCCGCCGGACTTCCGGCGCCTTCTATGACTATGATATCGTACTCTTCTTCCAGTTTATGGAATGCCCGGAGTACCTGAGGGATTAGCTTCTTCTTGAAAGAAAAATAATCTTTTGCCGACATATTCCCAAGTACTTCACCATTTACAATCACCTGTGAGCCCATATCATTGGTGGGTTTCAGCAAAACAGGATTCATAGATACATTTGGTTTGATTCCTGCTGCTTCTGCCTGCATGACCTGGGCGCGGCCCATCTCCAGTCCTTCTTCTGTTATAAAAGAATTAAGTGCCATATTCTGAGATTTAAAAGGCGCCACCTTATACCCATCCTGTTTGAAAATCCTGCATAATCCTGCCGTCAGCAGACTTTTTCCCGCATTTGACATGGTTCCCTGCAGCATAATTGTCTTAGCCATCGTTCCACCTTCTCTACTTTCTCCTGTTTACTTCAATATCTTCTTCAGGGTTTTTACAAACGTTATGTTTTCTTCCTGTTTTCTTACCGCAATCCGGAAGCAGCCTGGTTCCAGCCCGCGATAATTACTGCAGTCACGGATCAAATATCCCTGTTTTCTACATGCCGGATAGAGCTCCTCCGGTCCCCTGAAAAAAATAAAGTTTGCACTTGATCCATAAATCTTTAGCCCAAGTTCCTGCAATGCATTTACCAGAAATTCCCGTTCCCGCTGTATCAGGCGTCTTGCATGTTCCACATATTCCTGCTCTTTCAAAGCTGCCAGACCTGCCATTTGGGCCGGAATGGAAACACTCCAGGGCTGCATAACCCTCTGCATGCTCTCCAATACCCCGGGGCTTCCACAGAGCCCATACCCCAGTCTCAGTCCGGGCATGGCATAAAGTTTCGTAAATGCATTCAGTATAAAAAGATATTCCGATTCCGGCAGGAGACGTTTCATTGTATTTGCCTCCGGCTCATCTAAAAATCCGCAAAAACATTCATCCAGTACCATTAATACCCGGCATTCCCGGCAGCGCTTTACGATCCGCTCAAGAAATTCCGGGGGAATCTGAATACCTGTGGGATTGTTGGGATTGCAGAGAAAAAGCATATCCAGATCTTCCGTAATCGAATCCAGATAATTCTCCTGCAGTACAAATCCCTGCTCTTCCAAAAGCCTGAAATAACGCACCGTACAGCCTGCTGCTTCCAGAGCTGCGGCATATTCTGCAAAGCAGGGGACTGCAAGAAGCGCCTTCTTAGGTTTTAGTCCGGCAGCCAGTGCAAAGATCAGTTCAGCCGCACCGTTTCCGAAAATAATCTGTCCCGGATCCACCTGTTCATACAGGGCCAGGGCTGTGCGCAGTTCTCTGCAATCCGTATCCGGATAATTCTGTATCCGGGAGGCACTGTCACAGACTGCCCGGGCAATTCCTTTTGGTACTCCCAAAGGATTTATATTTGCTGAATAATCCACTTTGCAGTTTTGCGAATAAATATCTCCGCCATGTTTATGCTTCTGCATTCTGCCTCATTCCTTCACATATCTATAATATAAAAGCCGCTTTTGCCGTTGAAAATAAAATCATTGCCAGAATTGCGGTTCCATAGAGCAGCTTATTTGCTTTTTTAATATCCCTGTATTCTATGGATCGTAATTCGTCTCCTATGGTTTTCTTTTTATACAGTGTTCCAAAATACCATGCATCTCCGCCTAACCGGATTCCAAGAGCACCGGCCATGACCGCCTCCGTCTGACCGGAATTGGGGCTGGCATGGTTATGACGGTCTCTGCGGTATATCTTCCACGCATGTTCCATTCTCATCTTCATAAAATAGGATGCAGCTATCATCAGCCCTGCGGACAGTCTTGCCGGAAGATAATTCAAAATATCATCCAACTTTGCCGCTGCCCTTCCAAAATACAAATAGGCTTCATTCTTATACCCTACCATGGAATCCATGGTATTGACCGACTTATAAAACCATCCAAATGCCGCACCTCCAATGACCATAAAAAGCATCGGTGCTATGACGCCGTCGGAAGTATTTTCTGCAATTGTCTCTACTGCTGCCCTGGTTATTCCTGCCTCATCCAGTTTCTGTGTGTCCCGCCCGACAATCATGGATACGGCAGCTCTTCCGCCTTCCAGATTCCCCTGTTCTAACTGCAGATACACTTTATTACTCTCGTCTTTCAGTGCTTTTGTTGCAAGCAGTTGATAGCACATTACCGTTTCCAGCACAAAACGCAGCATCGGGTGTATGCTTCCTGCCGCAATCAATATCAATGCAGGAATCCCGGTCGAAATGACAGCTGCAATGATAACCAGAAATATGCCTCCTGCCAGTTCACCGCTTTTCGTCTTTGGCAATAGTCTGCGCAAAAACGTTTCTAATATCGTAATCAAACGCCCCAAAAGCTGTACCGGATGATACAGCCAGTGTGGGTCTCCAATGATCATATCTAATAAAAATCCCAGCATAAATGCAAAGAGTGACGACGTCATCGTTTTGTACCTCCAAATGCTATACATTTTTCTAAAAATTCAAGTACCAGCAGCGGGCTGGAGTAATAATAAAGATGAGGAAATCCCATAATCGTATGGTCATTTCCGTGTATACACTTCCAGGATTTTCCGCTGAATGGTTTCAGTGCCATATAGCTTTCTCCGCAATCCGTACTGTCAAAGTAGTGAAATTCATGCCCTTTTAATGCTCCGGCACTGCTGCCAAGGCACCCTTTTTGTCGCGCCTTCAGAACAATATATCCAAACCGTCCCAGTTTCCCGGTTCTACATGCCTCTGCCGCAATTGTTCCAACTGCTTCGTAATGTTTTCCCTCCATGTCTTCTATTCTCTCATGAAGGTACATAAAACCACCGCACTCCGCCATGCAGGGCATTCCACCGTTCAACGCTTCTGCAATACTCTTTCTCATGGTCAGATTCGCCTCCAGTTTGTCCGCATACAACTCCGGATAACCTCCATAAAGCAGTAACCCTATGACACCTTCCGGTATTCTCTCATCGTGCAGCGGTGAAAAGAAAACAACTCTGGCTCCCAGTTCTTTCAGTAACTGCAGATTATCTTCATAGATAAAACAAAATGCTTCATCTCTGGCCACTGCAATCACCGGACTTTCCCGACCAATTGTCTTTACTTCATCTGATGCGAAAAGTTTTTCAAGCGGTTCCGGCATTGTATTTTCCAGTTCAGGCGCAGTCTCTGACACCGCCAGCAATCCGTCCAGATCCAGTGTTTGTTCCAGCAAAACAGCAAACTTACCTAGCTTTTCCTCTAAATTCTGTACCTCTTCCGGAAGCACCAGCCCCAAATGTCTGCTTTCCAGACCAAGTTCCTTTACGTTTGGTACATATCCAAAGACTTTTATACCCAGCACCTGCTCTATCTGTTTTTTCATTTCAGGATACCGCATAGCAGACATTTGATTTAAAATGACTCCCTGGACCCTGCTGTCTTTACGAAATTCCAGAAATCCCTGGATATAAGCCAGCACAGAAAGACTCATACCCTTCGTATTTACCACCAGGATCACCGGTGTCTCTGTGACAGAAGCCAGGTCATAGGCGCTTGCTTTCGTATCTATACCGCCCAGACCATCATAATATCCCATAACCCCTTCAATCACTGAAATATCAGTCTCTCTGGCACCTTTTCCAAATAAATACCTGGTCATTTCCTCATCCGTAAAAAAAGTATCCAGATTGCGTGATTTCACGTGCAGTACGTTCTCATGGAACATAGGGTCAATATAATCCGGTCCGCATTTGAAAGCAGATACCTTCTTTCCTCTTTGTTTCAATGCCTGCAGGATTCCACAGGTAATCAATGTCTTCCCGCTGCCGCTGGCACCTGCTGCTATCATAAACCTGGGCTGACTGATCATTTGCCACCTCCTGTACAGGATAAGATATAGACCGGGTTCTGTCCCATCATCATATGGCAGCTGCCGGCTTCCTTTGACTTTCCAATGACCGCTGACACAATATCCGCATCCACCAGCGGCAATGTCTTCAAACACTCCAAAGCTTCCGCTACCGTTTCCAGAGTAATGGCATTGATAACGATTCTGGCAGCCGCATTTTTTCTAAGTACGGTCAGTATAATTTCCTTCAGATTCCCTGAGGAACCTCCAATGAATACATGGGTGGGAGCCGGGAGCTTCTGCAAGGCTTCCGGAGCTTTCCCTTCTATTACCTTGAGATTATCTGCGGCAAATTTTATCCTGTTCTCTTTGATCAGGGAGACTGCTTCTTCGTTTTTCTCGATTGCATAGACTTCTCCCTGACTTGCCTGTAATGCCATTTCAATGGAGACAGACCCGGTGCCTGCCCCTACATCATAAATAATTGAATTACTTTGCAGCCGCAGCCGGGAAAGGGAGATGCTGCGTATCTCGCTTTTGGTCATAGGGACTTTTCCCCTGATAAATGCTTCGTCTTCCATACCACTTGGAATATGTGCGGCACTCTTATTTTCTATTAGTACTACGGATAATGTTTCAAATTCTCTGTTTCGCAGTTCTTCTGCCGTTCCGCTGGTAATACATTCGTTTTCGTAGGATAACCGCTCCCCTGCATGGATAACCACCTTGCCCATGCCATAATGTATAAACTTCTCACATAATTCATGGATTCCCTGTTTTTTACCGATCAATGCAAATACTTTCGGATACTTTTTTACCGCGGCAACGATATTTTGCTCCCTTCCATGAAGACTCATTAATTTCACATCTTCCCAGGAGGTATGAAGTTTCCCGCATAGATATACTACGGATGAAATACCTGAATATACAGATATCTGCTCTTTCTCAAATGCTTTCAGCAGCTTACCGGCACCGCTGTAGAAGCCTGCATCACCGGATAAAAGAATGGCAATCCGTTCAAACTCCGGATGCTTATTTACATAATCCAGGATTTCCTCCGGACGATAGGACTCCAATATCTGTTTGTCCAGGTTTTTCACCGTTTCCAGCATACGGGATGCCCCAATCAGTAACTGTGCATCCTGGCAGGCACGTCTTGCTTCAATGGTCATATTATCTGCCCGGCCCATGCCGATGCCTACGATCGCAATCTTCCGGTTGATTTTCAGATCAAGCTTTTTCTGCAGGTATGCCTTCACTTGTGCTTCTGTCATCCCAGACTCTCTGGCCGGTCTTCCAATCAGCACTAATTTAACACCCGCACACCTTGCCGCCTCCAGCTTTTCCTGAAATCCTCCCTGTTTTCCGGATTCCTTCGTCACCAGATAATCTGCCTGTACTTGTTTTAACATGGCTATGTTTAGTTCTTTGCTGAAAGGTCCCTGCATACAGACCAGATTTCTTCCCTGAAATCCAAGTTCGGCACAGGCTGCGGCTGCTTCCGGTGTCGGCAGTACTCTGGCGATTACCCGGTTCCTGTAATCCGGCAAAGCTGTGTATTTATGCAGTTCCTTACTGCCTGTGGCGGCAAATATGGTTCCCTCTTTCTCTTTCAGCCAGGAAACCGCATCCTCCACAGATTCCACGCAGACGCAATCTTCCTCTATGTCTGATGCTTCTCTTATAAGCCTTATATATTCTATATTTGTTTGGCGGCAGGCTCTTTTGATATTTTCAGACACTTCTACCGCATATGGATGTGTTGCATCGACCGCTAAGGTCATCTGCTGCGTATGGATCAGATTCTCCATTTCCTCTTGCGTCAGCCGACCGGACCGGGTCTGAATACCGATCTCCTTTGGTAAAATCTGCTCTCCATATTCGGTTGCCACACAAACACAGGCAGCGGCTTTATGCCTGCCCAAATATTCCGCAAGCTCCCGTCCTTCGGTAGTCCCTGCAAATATCAATATTTTATCCATAACGATACCCTCTTGGCGTTACCATTTTTCCATCTATGATCTTCGTCTGGGAATTTCCTATAAAAACAGTCGTAAACATATCCACTTTCGTCTCCCTCAGCTCACGAAGCGACATGACATGCATGTCTTCTCCTGTTCTCCCGATCTGTGATACCACACCGCATACAACTTCCGGGGTCTTATGGAGCATCATTATGTCACAGGCTTTCTGCAGATAATCATGGCGCTTTTTACTGGAAGGATTGTATAAACAGATTACAAAATCTGCTTCTGAAGCACATTTAAGCCTTTTTTCAATCTTTTCCCAGGGTGTCAGCAAATCACTGAGACTGATCAAAGCAAAATCATGAATCAGCGGTGCTCCCAACATAGCCGCACCGCCGGCAGCCGCAGTAACTCCCGGTATTACTTCTACTTCGATATCGGGATAATCTGCGCCAATTTCCAATATAAGGCCGGCCATGCCATAGACACCGGCATCCCCGCTGCAAATCATAGCTGCCGTTTTACCTTTCCTGGCCTCTTCAAATGTTAAAATACACCGTTCCACTTCTTTCCTCATTGGCGTCGTCAGGAACTCTTTTCCTGCAAAGTATTCTTTGATCAGGTCTACGTATACCGTATATCCAATGATTACATCGCAAGTCTTTAATACGTCTGCTGCTTTTATCGTCATTTGCTCATAAGCTCCCGGGCCAATTCCCACTACGTAAATCTTACCCAAAGTCAACACTCCAATCCTTCACGGCTATGGCAACCGTGACTCCATTGCCAGCCCTCTTTTTCTGTATCAGTGTTCCGTATTTACTTCCCAGCAGAGCACTTCTTTCACATATATTGTCTACACCGGTGACCGACTGCACAAAATCAGAAGCAGTAAAGTCACCATTAACCTGTAAAAGCTCCGTTGTTGTATAAGTACGGAAAGGAATCCGGTATTTCTCGCAAAATTTCAAAATCCCCTGTTCTTCTTTTTTTAAATCAATACTAACGACCTGTTCCACACCATGTATCGAAAGGTGGTTTGCCTGCAAGGCCTTCACCACCGCTTCCTCTATCATTTCCACTTCCGTATCTCTCCTGCATCCCACTCCCACCGTAATTATGCGTGGGGTCAGATGCAATGTCTCAGTGAAAGATTGTTTTTCTTCATTCAGGGATATTACAATGCCTGTCTTTCCCTCGAACAAATCTTTCTCATCCATCAGAGATAATTCTTCCGGCACACCGCCAATGATCTCAAATTCACTGACCAGCCCTACGGGTTCTTCATCCAGAATATCGGCGGAAACAGACTTTGCCGCCTGTATATTGCCGATATGCAGATTCTGCTTCTTTGCAAACAGGTCGACTGCAAACCTGCCGTTCACATCGGTTGCCGTTGTGATGACCGGTATCGCTCCGGTCAGATTGGCAAGAACAGCGGTCAGCTCATTCGCCCCGCCCAAATGCCCTGACAGCAGCGAAATCGAAAATATCCCCTTTTCATCCATGACTACAACGGCAGGGTCTTTTGTTTTATCCGTAAGGAACGGTGCAATGCTGCGTACTGCAATACCGGCTGCGCCAATAAACAAAAGTCCGTCCATCTGTTCAAACATTCCTTTTGTCCATTCCAGCAGCGATGATTCCAGAGGCAGGAGCCCATATTTACAGGCATATTTTTTCACCCCATATCCTGAGATTATATAGCCCCGGTCAGAAAGCATTTGCTGTAACTGCGCGCATAGCCGGCTGCCATGTTCCGTAAAACCAATCATAGCTAACTTCATTTATTTACTCGCCTTTCGAAATTCCGTAGTAAATGCAGGATTGTACAATTCAGACCGATTATAATGGCTGTGCGCTACTACATCTCCTACAATAATCAGCGCCGTTTTCGTAATATTGTGTTTAGCAGCTGTTTGTGCCAAAGTTCCTACCGTACACACCAGTGCTTTTTCATCCTCCCATGTGGCTTTATAAACGATTGCTGCGGGAGTATCTGCCGTATATCCTCCTGCTGCCAGCCGCGCTGATAATTTTTCCAGCATCCCTGTACTCAGAAATATAACCATGGTTGCCTGATGTGCCGCAAATGAAGCAATTTCTTCTTTTTCCGGCACCGGTGTCCGTCCTGCCATACGCGTGATGATGACGCTTTGAGATACATCCGGTAATGTATATTCCAGATCCAATGCGGATGCCGCACCGCTGAAAGAACTCACGCCGGGACAAAAATCATAGGAAATCCCCTTTTCCTCCAGTAAATCCATCTGTTCGCGGATTGCTCCATACAGACACGGATCTCCGGTATGCAGACGTACCGTAGTCAGATCCTCTTTTTCTGCCTGATACATGACTTCCAGCACTTCTTCCAATGTCATGACCGCACTGTTATAGACCTGGCATGTTTCTTTCTTATTCTCCAATAGCTGGGGATTTACCAGGGAACCTGCATAAATGATTATATCGGCTTCTTTTAGCATACGTAATCCTCTGACTGTAATCAAATCAGGTGCTCCGCAACCTGCTCCAACAAAATGTATCATCTGATTCTCCTTTTCTTTTAAGAACGGTTCTGTGTTTTTACTCTTCTCTCTCCCTTACGCTGCTTCGCAAGCTGCGCAGCTACCCTCATACACCGGATCTTTCGCATAAGATAGTTGGCAGGGATTCTTGGCTGGTTTTCAAAAGCTTTTAAGGGGTCTGATTTTCTTTCAGGATAATTAATGAATAGTAACCTGCGTTATCCGGTATTTCCTCCACTGAATGATAAATTTTTTCATCCGGCAGCCCACAATTTTCCACCATTACAGCATTTACATTCCAGGATCTCAGCAGGGATTTTACCTGTTCCATTTTCTTTCCTGCTTTCATCAGTACTTTCGTACCTGGCAGTTGCAGTGCGTCTTCAATCTGGTAAGATGCCGGTATTACATGCAATTCTTCTGCTTTTTCTGCCAATCCAATATTCAGCCTTGCTGCGGCTGCACAGAAAGAGGTGATTCCGCTGACGATCTCTGCCTGATATCCTTTTTCCAGAATCTGTTTATGTATATATAAATAAGTGGAATATACACAAGGATCGCCTAATGTCAGAAAAACTACATTTTCACCCTTTTGAAGATGGCTTTCCACAATCTCAGCTGCCTTTGCATGGCTTTCTTTCAAAATTTTTTCATCTTTCGTCATCGGCATGGGAACTGCTGTCAGATTCTTTTCCCGCAGCTGCGGTACTGCCTGTACCGCAATCTGATATGCCACTGTATCCTCTGCTTTGCTTCCCGGTAATGCAATCACTTCGTTTTCCCGGATAAGTCGAACTGCTTTCAACGTCAGCAATTCCGGATCTCCCGGTCCAATGCCAACTCCGTATAATACTCCCGTCCTCTTAACTCCATTGATTTCACTTGCCTGCATGGGGGAAGTCATAGAGTCAGGTTGATTTACTTGTTTTTTCATTTCTATCTCCTTGATGTTTCGTGAATCGTTTCAGCATCTCTTCTGCACCGGATGTTTCTCCCAAAAATCCATAGGCATTTGAAAATAATATAGCCTCCGTCTGCAACGTTCCCTTACAACGCTGCTGCATATACTCATAGATCTGCTCTGCCGTCTGCCGCATGACCGGTTTTACCATGTCTTCTTTCTGTAAAATCTCTATCGCCTCTTCCGTTGTATTGGACGCAAGCAGCTTTTTTGCTGTTTCTAAAGATGCACCGGCTCTGATTGCCTGTGCCGCCATCAGTTCTGCTCTGGAATCTGCGCATTTGGAATGCGTATTCATAATGCCGCCAGAAACTTTAATGAATTTACCTATATGGGATACGAATAAAATGCCTTTCAATCCCAGCTCTGCTGCCATATCCAGCGTTTCACCTACATAATTGCTGCATTTCATGGATTGACTCAAATCTATTGTCATGGATTTTTTTAAAAATTCTTCCCCGTAGTTTCCCGGTGTGATCAGTAAATAATCAGCGCCATTCGCATGCCGCATCCTCATTTCAACGCGGATGCTGGCAATTAGTGCCTCCTCACTCATTGGTACCACTATGCCGCTGGTTCCCAGAATCGATATTCCCCCTTCAATACCGAGCCTCGGATTGAAGGTTTTCGCGGCAGTCTCAGCTCCCTTTGGAGCCCATATGGTTACACTGATGCCGCCATAATAATCCTGTTCCTCACAGATTTCCTGTACTGCCCGGATAATCATCTCTCTGGGTACACGGTTGATGGCTGCCGCCCCTATCGGCTGTTCCAATCCCTTTCTGGTGACTCGTCCCACACCGTTTCCGCCATCTATGCTGATACCCGGTTTTTCTGACTTTTCTGCTTTCGCATAAATCAGTAATCCATGAGTCACATCCGGATCATCACCACCGTCTTTTTGAACAGCGCAGGTCACCACATGTTCTGTCTGCTCAATATTTAAAATGTCCAGATGCAATAAAATACCTTTTGGTGTCATTAAGTCAACACGGTGAATCTGCTTTTTCATGAGCAGCATCCCGGCGGCTGCTTTTGCCGCTGCTGCAGCGCAGGAACCCGTTGTATATCCATAGCGGAGCCGTTTCTGGTCCTTTGTTATGTAGTAGTCTTCCAATCCATTCTTTTTATCCATCATAGCTCTGCCTTCTCTACGGTTATCCATACCTGTTTCTCCAAAAGAGTTTCTGTCGGCGGCATAGAAAAAGCCGTTGTCTCTTTCTAAGAACGACAACGGCCTGCAAATCACAAATAACATATACCTGCTGGTTGCCGCAACACGTATATTACTTATAATATAAGCGGGTATCTGGCTATACAGTAACGGACTTGCGCAGGAATCTCACCTGACTTCCCTCTTATCAGCACTAGGTAATTCGAGAACGATGCACTAGGCCGGGCTTATATTAGTTTGATTTTCTAAAAATATTATATGCCTTGATTACAGTTCTGTCAACAGATGTAATATTTGAGTTCCCGAAGTAATATTTGAGTTCCCGAAGTTTTATCTCAATACCACATTTTTTCATGTTCCATTTTACTATTCCAGCATACTCCGTAGTAACTCACTGGTCTTTCATCCATGAGGCTTTGGATTCAGTGAGCTCTGCATCATCATTTGTGGACTGGGTTAAACTTCCTCCATGTGTCTGAATGCAGATATAGGACATATTATCTTCGGATTTTATTGCCCTTCCGCCTTCCGGCGCCACACGGATAACATCCCCTTCCTGAATAAGAAACTCCTCACCGTCTACCATAAACATGCCTTTTCCACTCAAGATGATATACACTTCTTCGTTCAGCTTATGGGAATGAACGAATGGGGCAAACATGCCGGCAGCTGGGTAATTTAATGAAATTTCAGAGCCTGTAAGCCCTAACTCCCGGCCGATCATAATGCGTCCCTTGTCGGCCAAATCTCCTTTTAATGTGCCGATCTTCATAATGCTGTAATTTTTCTCCATGATAAATACCTCCGTTATATAATGATTTTGATGTAACATCAATACCTACATTATAACACAAAGAAATGTAGTGTCAATACCTACATCTTGAAAATATTTCATATGTATGCTATACTCAGAATGGAGGTGAATACATGCGTATTAATATAAAATGCTCCTCAGCAATTCATATTTTGCTGATGATCGCACTATTACCTGACACACATAAAATTACAAGCGAATTTCTTGCATCCAGTGTAGGAAGCAATCCTGTAGAAATTCGCAAGTTGTTGAGCAGCCTGAAAAAAGCCGGCATTATTGAAGTTGCCCGGGGACCTGGCGGCGCAAAGCTGAAAAGAATTCCAAAAGACATAACACTTTTGGATATTTATAATGCGGTGGATGGAGCGCCTCTTGATGAACTGATTGGTGTGCATACCCACCCTGAACAGCAATGCCCTTTTGGCAAAAATATTTATACTATTTTGGCTGAGCCGTATGCGGAAATTAGTGAAACTGTTCGTCAGAAAATGGCCTCAATCACATTGGAACTGCTATGTAGCCGATTGAAGGAAATGGAACCAGCAGCCTTTGATTCTCTCTAAGTCTATCCATTTTTCCTTTACATGCCGGGCAAACTGCTTTTCATGCTTTACAATGCAGCGGAGAAGTTAATTGGTGAAAAAGGCAATAGAAAAAGGAAAACGGCGGCTTTGATTTATCTCAAAACCGCCACTCAAGCAACACCCCTTTTTTTAGTTTGAATTTCCCTATTATTTCTCTATTTTTATCTTTTCAATCGCACTATAAGAAGAATAAACAATTTTTCCATCGATCTTTGCATATGCCCTGACCCTCACATAATAGGTCCTATTCTTTTTAAGCCCCTTTAGTGTTACAGAAGTCTCTGTTGTACTCCTCTTCTTAGCAGACGTAAATTTACGATTTGTCGCATAAGAAATATGGTATCCTCTTGTTCCTTTGGATTTACTGATCTTAACAACTAACTTCCTTCCCTTTATATTAGTAATCTTTTTAATTTTATTTGCTTTTGGAAGAATATTAAAGTTTACGGGTTTTGTGCCTGAATAATTTCCAATTCCGGTTATCGTTGCCGTAGCCTTTCCGACATTCTTATTATTTTTGCAAGCTACCAAGTAATCTTTATTTGATATTAGCTCCTTGCCATTACATTTGACCATTATATCAGGAACCTGTCGCTTGCCGCTATATACCATTGGATCAATGGTAACTGTCGCTCTTGATATATCTTCTTTCTGCAATTTTTTATAATATGCCTTAATCGTGTTTTGAGCATAATCCCATTTAAGAAGTTTAATGGTCAATGAGTTTTTGCCGTTATCCCTATCATATATGTAGGTCACCTGGTCATCCGTGACAAAGGAATCTATTGGATCATAAGTAAACGACTCCCCAACCCAATAAGTATAGCTTTCCAGTCTCTTAGTAAAGGAGTCCATAGGACTATAGATCGGAGGGTTTCCTCTAAACCAATACTTTATCTCTTTAATTGTTTCGTCTGTATCAGCATCTTTAATATATATCGCTGCCGCCTTATGTCTTCCATCAATCTCTTTGTAATATACTACGACAATATTATCATCCGGGTTTGCTGAAAGGGATTCTATTGTTAGAATATTTTTGATGTTTTCATAATCACATCCATACACACCCCCTTCATCAATAGCCAGTTCGCTAATTGGTTCATATACAAAAGTACTGCCTATTACCAGATCTGTAATTATTTCGGTTTTTATTATTTCATCCGTACCCGAACTTTTATAACAGATAATTATAGATGTTGTTTCACCGGATGAAGCTGCACTCGTCTCCAACATTTTATAGTATATTCCTTGGATAGACAGTATAAATCCTAAAATCAAAATAGCCAATTTTATTTTTTTCATCTGAAACTCCTCTTAGAATTTTTAATTAAATCCCATTGACAGTAACCTATTCGCCCAAGATAAATTATTAAATTTTTGAAAACTTTCCTTCTAAAGCTGCAACTTTCCATTCGTTTAATATAAATATTAAGTTCATCAGGAATATTACTGAAACGAAAACCATTTCAGATTATTTATAACTTCCTCATTAATTTTCTTTCCATTTTGGATATTATACCATACTTTTATTTAATTCGGCAAAAAAATAATAAACGTAAAGAAAAAGCAATAAACGCTTAATTATTTTAAAATTTAAATAGAGATTTTCAAAAACGTAAAGCAATACGGCAGATCAAATCGCCTTAGAGAAACAGCCGGGAACCATTGCCAAACTTCTTATGCGAACAATCCGGTGTATGAGGGTAGCTGCGAAGCAGCGTAAGGAAGAGAGGAGACGGGGAAAATCACGAAGGCTTTCCTGAGTGATTTTTCGCTTTCAGAGGCTCCGAACGACCGCCGAAGGAGTCCGGTTCGCATAAGAAGTTTGGCAATGGTTCCCGGCGTCCTCTTTTCAACTCAACCTGTCAGCTTAAAAATAAACATTAAAAAACAGGCATCCGAAAACACCTGTTTTAAGAAGTAAATCTTATTCTCTAAATAGTCCTTATCTTCTCCCGCAACGGCAATACAAAAGCAGGTGAAACCGATAATTCATCTACCCCCATATCCAAAAACGTTTCTGTCAAAGAAAGATCCGCAGCTAATTCCCCGCATATTCCTACCCAGGCCCCGCCATCATGCCCATTTTTGACCGTCATTTCAATCATCCTAAGTATCGACGGATGATGTGAATCATAGATCTTATCAAGCTTAGGGTTCTGCCTGTCTATTGCCAATGTATACTGCGTCAAATCATTTGTTCCAATACTGAAAAAATCAACCTCTTCGGCTAACTCCCTGCTTATCATAACGGCTGCAGGCGTTTCAATCATAACTCCAATCTCTACTTCCCCATAAGTGATCCCCTGATTTGCCAGTTCTTCTTTCGACTGCGCCAATAACTTCTTAGCTTCAATCACTTCATTTAACGAAATAATCATAGGAAACATTATGGAAATATTACCAAAAGCACTCGCTCTTAAAGCCGCTCTAAGCTGAGTCTTAAAAATATCCTTTCGGTCCAGACAAATACGTATGGCCCTATACCCCATAGCCGGATTTTCTTCTTTTGCCAGTTCAAAATAATCTGCCTGCTTATCTGCGCCAATATCCAGGGTTCTGATAATTACTTTCCGCCCTGCCATTACTTCAGCAACTGCTTTATACGCTTTTAACTGTTCCTCTTCTGTCGGGTAAGTATTGGACTCAAGATAGAGAAATTCACTTCTGAATAAACCAATTCCTTCGGCATCATTCATCAGAGCTGCCCCGGCATCTGATACACCTCCTATATTGGCATATAAATGAATTTTCTTCCCGCTTTTCGTTATAGTTTCCTTCCCTTTAAAATTTTCTAACAGCTTTGCTTTCTGTATTTCTTCCTCTTGCTTCTTTTGGGCTTCCTTCAGAGTATCTTCACTGGGATCGATGATTAATATACCATGATAGCCATCTAAAACAGCCGTTTTTCCATGCCATTCCTGTCTGATATCGACTTCTGTTAACGCCGGTATATTCATCGTTCTTGCCAGGATAGCCGTATGTGAATTGGAAGACCCCTGTTTTGTCACAAACCCCAGCAGTTTCGATTTATCAAGTTGTACGGTTTCACTGGGCGCAAGATCCTCTGCAACAAGAATTACCGGTTCCTGTAATACATGCTCATCGTTCGTTTTCCCTGAAAGCACCTTTACTAACCGATCCGATATATCCTTTATGTCTGCCGCTCTGGCCTGCATATATTCATCATCCATTTCACCAAATACCCGGGCAAAATTATCGCCCGTTACCGCTACCGCATATTCGGCATTTATCTGTTGATTTGTTATCATTTTTCGTATAGAATCGCAAAAGTCATCATCTTCCAGCATCATCATATGCACTTCAAAAATAGCCGCTTCTGCTTCACCTACTTCTTTTTTTGCTTTTTCATAAAGCGCTTGAAGCTGAGTTCCAGCTTTATCTTTTGCAGTCTCGAATCGGCTGCATTCTGCATTGATATCTGTTATTTTCTCACGCCTGACTTTCTGTTCATCCTTTGTCAGGAAATGAATCTTTCCGATTGCAATCTTACGCATTATAACTTTTCCTGAATATTGCTCCATCAAGTTTCCTCCCCTACTATAAGTTTGATTCAAAAAAGTTCTGTATTGCTTCGAAAGCCGCTTCTTCATCTTCTCCTTCTATTGTGATAAAAACGTTGTCACCCTTTTTCACACCCATGCTCATAATTTTGAGCAAAAGATTTGCTGCTGCTTCCTTTTCACCTTTCTTAAGCACTATCGAACTTTTAAATTTTTTAGCCTCTTTTACCAATTGTCCTGCTGGTCTTGCATGGATACCCAGTTCATCGTTTATCATATATTCAAATGATTTCATATGCTTCATTCCTCCTGTCTAATTATTCAAATACGCCTTGGCATATTTACTGCGGGCTCAACTCCCATTCAATCAATTCCTCTACGGATTCTACAACTTTTCCAACCTTCTCCTTAATTTCCGGGACGGCAGACATCATCGTATATCCTCCATAATGAAGAATCATAGATAAATCATTCAATCCATCACCCACAGTAATTATCTCTTCTTTCTCTAATCCTTCCAGCTGAAGATATCGCTGCAGTCCGGTCAGTTTTGTCACCCCCAGGGGCGTAATGTCAATCGTGGATACATTGGGATTGATGGTTGCCAGATTCCCAATTTCCTGTTCCAGCATCTCCTTTACTTCATGCATCTCCTTTGCATCAGAATACCGCGTGTCCATCTGATAAAAATGAACATGATCTTTTATATTGTTCTGATTAAGCACTTCTGTGTAATAGACATGCTCATATTTTTCGTGACGATAATCGTTATCATATACATACCTGCCGTGTTCATCCGCCAGTACAATATAACAGCTCTTTCTGATTGCTTCACTATCAATAAGCTGATCCACCAATTCAGGAGATAAGAAGCTGCTATGCAGCTTCTTTAAATTCCCATCATAGAGCACGCAGCCGTTATTGCATATTGCAAAATCCACTTTTAGACCATGTTCCAGAATCACATCTCTGGTCATCCGTAAATCTCTGCCGGTTACAATGCCGAACCTGTGCCCGGCCGTTCTCCAACGTTTTAAAGCTAATGACGTTTCTTTTTTAAATTTATCATTTATAAAAAGGGTACCATCATAATCACTTGCTAATACTTTCATAACCTGTCCTTATCTATAAGCTTTGTTCAAATGCCTCTAACAACAGGCATGCTACATACGCTCCCGGATCTTCAAAGGTCCTGGAATTCTCACCTCTGGTGGCCGCCCTGCCGTGAACCGCCAGCATTCCCTTGGTATCCTCGTATCCTTTTCTTGCCGCTGCTGCAGCTTTTTTAGCTGCCTCATTAATGTCTGTTTCATTCATCGCGGCCTCCTCCAGTTCAACCACAGCAGGATGGAGTCCGTCCAGAAATGTTTTCTCTCCGACTTTTGCCTTACCCAGTTTCGCCACGCCTTCCTCATACGCCTTGAAAAGCATTACAATCTCAGCCAGGGAAAGCTCTGTTTTACCTCTGAGCGCTTTACCCGCTCCCATCAATCCGGAAGCCATTAACGTTCCCATTGTGGAAGGCACTTTGGCAGACATTGATTTTCCTGCCTGAAACAGCACCTTTCCTATATCACTTTCTTCACTGTCTTTTATAGAATCATAGGCCGCACGAAATCCATCACTCATAGTCAGTCCAAGATCGCCGTCACCGACAACGCTGTCCATGTCAATAAGCCGTTCTCTGTTTGCGGTCATGATTTCTTTCCAATGGAAAAGAAGATTCTTTACATATTCAACATTCATACTGCGCCTCCTACTGTCTGAAAAATGGTGTATGAGCCGGATAATCTACCATTTTCTTAAGCTCATCATCCAGCTTCAGCAGAGAAATGGAAAGTCCCGCCATCTCCAGGGAAGTAACATATTCTCCTACATAGTAACGGTAAACTTTAATCCCCTTACCTTCCAGATGCTGTTTTACCCTTCGGGTAACAATGTACTGCTCATCCAGTGTGGTGGCTCCTAATCCGTTGATCAAAACTGCTACTTCATCCCCGGACTGATAAGGGAGGTCCATGATCACTTTATCCAGCATCTCATCCGTAATCTGGTCAGCGGGTTCAATTTTCCCTCTGCGGATACCAGTTTCTCCGTGAATTCCCATTCCGATTTCCATTTCATCCTCACCCAGTGAGAATCCCGGCTTTCCTACCCTGGGAACTACGCAGGGAGTCAGCGCTACTCCCATCGTCCTGACATTTGCCGCTGCCTTATCGGCAATCCTCTTCACCTCATCCAGATCCATCATCCGGTCCGCTGCCGCGCCGGCGCATTTGAAAACAAAAAAGATTCCGGCCACGCCTCTTCTGGTATTTTTAGCTCCTGGTGCAGCCGGTCCTGCAGATGCAACATCTTCACCGGCAACTACACTTAACACCCGGATATCTTCCTCAAAATCAGCCATTTCTGCCGCCATGTCAAAATTAAAGATATCACCGTTATAATTACCGTAAATATATAGAACACCTGCGCCTTTGTCAATTGCTTTCGTTACTTCCAGCATCTGCTCCGCACTGGGAGATTGAAATACGTCACCTACAGAGCAGCCATCCAGCATACCTTCCCCTACGTATCCAAGAAACAAAGGCAGGTGCCCGGAGCCGCCGCCGGTAGCTATTCCGACTTTACCTTCTTTCGTTTTCGCACTTATGAGACATTGTCTGTCATTATTTGTATAGGTCACCAGATCGGGATGGGCAATGTAAATTCCCTCCAGCATCTCCTGTAAATAGTTCTCCGGATCATTCATTATTTTTTTCAAGACTTTGCCACCTCTTTCTATTTTACATCAGCCGGATACTGCCAGCTGTCAAGTTCTTCCTGTGCAAAGATTTCCGGCTCTCTGCCGCCGTTTACAGTCAAAGAACGATAGTATAGCTCAGCCAATTCTTCAATATAAGCTGCTTTCAGAAAAGCTTCATAAATATCCGTATCAAAAGCCACTGCTCCGTGCTTTTCCATCAGGAAACATTTTGCTTCCTTTGCTGCATCTACAACACTTTCCGCCAGGGCTCTGGTACCAGGTCTTCCGTAGGGGGCTACCGGCACTCTTGCCTTCGTCAATCCCATTGTAGCCACTTCATATACCAGAGCCGGTATCGGTTTATTCAAAAGCGCAAAGGTCGTTGCAAAAGCAGAATGCGTATGGGCAATCGCCATAGCGTCCTCTCTGGTTTTATAGACCATCAAATGCATCAGTGACTCACTGGTAGGCATTAATCCGGAAAGATTTTCAATGATTGCAGCATTCATATCAATAACCACCATATCTCTGGGCGTCAGCAATTCCCTGTCAAGACTTGTGGGCGTAATTACCACATATCCGGTTTCTTTATCTCTGGCGCTGAAATTTCCGGACTTATGCTTGCATAGACCGTCTTTCTGCGCTCTTTTTGCTATTTGACATACTTCTTTTTTTAAATGCTCTAACATATTTTTTCTCCTTTTATCTGCCTTTTGGGCAACTAGAAACATTCTGTTATTTTTACTTTATATTATTTCTCATCATTTTTTAGCAGTTCCATTATTTCCTGCTTCGTCTTTGACTGGTGCAGTCTCTCAATCTTCTTTTCATCCTCCAAAATCTCTATGAGTCCGTAAAGCGCCCTCAAATGAAGGGTTGTATCAGGAGTACCCAGGATAATCACTACATCCGCATCCAGATAACCGCCAACGGATATACGCTCCGGCAATTTAACAAGTGACATCGCCACACTCTTTACCCCATCCATGACTCCGGCATGTGCAATGACTACTCCGTCTGCAACCATGATATATGGTTTTTCTTTGTCTATAATTTCTATCACCCTGTCCAGATAACGTTTTTCAATACAGCCTTTTTCAAGGAGAGGAGCTGCTCCCAGCCGCAGAACTTCTTTCCATTCCTTTACCTCCTCCAGAACCTTAATCGTTTCTTCCATCAGAAGTTCCTGCAAAGTGATATCACTCGCTGCATAGCCCCTGGATTGTTCAGAATATTCTTCTTTTCGTTTTTCGTTTCCTGCATTGATATATCGCTTCAGGCTTCGGATTAACTGCTCCCTGGAGTGGATGGTCGTATGCTGTTCAATGATGTCAAGAAGTGTTGTGATTTTAATTGTTTGGGAATGAACACCATCAAGCTCCTGAGAAACCTTCTCTCTAAACTTTTGCTTAGAATACTCATTCAGGAAAGGGGTGACCAGAAACTGGATCTTATCCGTATCCAGCCTTTCTGTTGCAAATATTATATTATAGTCCTCCGGAAGAACCGGATTCTCCTGAAACTCTCTGATAGACATACAGGTCAGCATCTCAATTTCAGGAAAGAGTTCTCTTAAGGTAATGAATAAAAAATTCGATACGGATATTCCATTGGCACAGATCACAATCGCCCGTTTCCTCTCCTCCACAAAATCCAGAAGCCCTTCCCGCCTCAGCCAGCCTCCAAATAACAGTGTGAAGTATGCAAGTTCTTCTTCCGGCAGCTTTTTACCAAGCATCTCTTCTAACGGATAAACTGCCTTTTTTACAATTTCATGCAGATAATTGTGTTTCGGCAGAATCAGATCTGTAATGCTGTTTTCAATATGATACCCATACTGAATCCGATAATAAGCAGGTTTCCAATGCTGAATTAAAGCTTCCAGCAATTGTTCCTTTTCTTTTATCTGAACGCAGCAGATCAGTTCAAAATGCCGGACTACCTGTCTGGCTGCTTCGAGCATCTTTCCTTCAATTTCATTTTGACTTCTCTGGAAGGAACTCATATTTGAGATTTGTATCTGGGCTGTAAGATATAGCTTCTCCAGAGGCTCTGTTATGCCAAACCGGTTCGCAAAAGCCACTATGGCCGTATATTCCTTCGTACCGACTATATGCTGAAATGTCTCCGGAAGCTCCTTTAATACATGACCATTATTTAACCTTTTCATCACCAGACACATAATATAGGGAAGTTCATTCAGCCGGTCATCTGTAAACTGAATCTTTAATATTCTTTCTATCTCTCTGATGCTTTCCATTATGTCCCGGATATCTTTTTCTTTGAATCCACCGATTCTCAATATTACTTCCCTGCCTGCCCTCATCTCCAGGATCTTTCTTACTGTCAGGATTAATATCTCCCTGATTGAACATTCATTTCCGGTCAGGGTATACCCTTCTTTCCTGCTGTAATAAATATTAACCTCAAAGGGCGAAACTACATCCTGAAGTTTTTTTAAATCCAGCAAAAGCGTATTTTTGCTGATATCGAGCTCACTGGTAAAGTGTACGGTAGACAATTCATCTTTACTGCATAATATCAGTAAAAGGATTATATACCCTCTATCCTTTTCGGAATAGGTATAGGAATTATGCTTTGTTCTTTTTATATCCTTTGACTCAAATTGTTCGATTACGGTGGATGATATTCTGAAATTGCCGGTACGCAGCCGCTCTATACGCTGATATTCATTTTCTTCAAGAAAATCATTAATTTTATCAATGGAATACCCCAGCTGTTTCCTGGAAAGGCAAAACTCCCGTTCTAATTCTTTTCCGGTTATTGTTGGTTCATCCACAATATATTTTAATATCAGCCAGCCTCTTTCATCTAAATTCAAGAATACCATCCTCCGTTCTTAAAAATAATAACCGCTTTCTTTTTTCTATCCGCTATGCCTGTTGTTCAGTTTCCGCCTTTGCTTCTTTCTTGAGGTCACGATAGTATAAGACAAATCCAATGGACCAAAGTATCAATATTATTAGAGGAACCGGATTTCCCTGCAGTATCTTAAATACATGAGATATAGCATATGTAAATACAGGCGCATCCATACCACTGTTTGAAATAATCTGCCCGGCAGCAAGCTCGACAGCTCCTGTGGAATTCGCCAGTTCTGTCATAAACGGGCCAAAAGCCGTTCCCGCCCAAAGGAATGCCGGTACGGAAATCGTACAAAGCGCAAGCATCCTTGGCAGATTACCTTTGGTAACCAGATAACAGGGCACTGCTAATGATAAGTTGATGATGCCTGCAAACGGCAGTATTTCATTACCGGGAAGAATCATTGCATAAATCAACGTAATAGGTATTGTATAGATGACAGCCAGCCAAATCTCGCTTGAACCACCCAGGAAAGGCCAGTCAAGACCCACAATCAGAGTTCTTCCCTTGAATTTCTTATTCATAAATTCACTGACAGCCTCTGAAATCGGTGCAAGTGCCTGCATGAAATATTTCGTGATCACCGGGAAAAGGGTCAGCGCTGCTGATGCCTTTATCGCAAGCTGCAGGGAATCCGCCACGGAGAATCTGGCCAGCAGTCCGAATAAGAGCCCTAAAATAAATCCGATAATATGATTTTCTGCAAATATACCAAGTTTATCTTTTAAAGATTCCGCATTTATATCTTTATTAAAAAACGGTATTTTTCTGAGCAGCCAATCAAAAGGAAACAAAATCGCTCCAAAGAATGTCATTCTGTGAGTACAGGTTACTCCGGGGATACCGGACAGCTTCTCAATTCTATGCTGATGCGCATCTGCCAGCTTCAGTTCTAACAATATTTGAACGGCAGCAACTACAAAAGCAATCCACACTTTTCCAGTGATTGCTACTACTGCAACCGCTGTAAATATCTTTCCCCATACATTCCACAAGTCCGCATTAAAGGTATTGGTCTTTTTTAATGCCAGCATTATTACATTAATGATTATGACTAACGGAAACATCAGGAATGCGTAAGGCCAGGACCAGGATATGGAAGACATGGTGGTCCAGCCCCCATCCAGATAGGGAAGTGAAATCCCGGTAGCTTCCAGCATTGCCTCTGCCGCCGGCCCAATGGTCGAAGACATAAAATCAATCAAAAGGCTCATACCGGTAAATGCTACTCCCAAAGTAATACCGGATGAAATCGCATCCTTCACTTTCATTCCAACGATAATGCCGGCTATAATAATGATGATCGGAACAAAGATAGCCGCGCCAAGACTCAAGAGCCAATTAACAATATTCTCAAGTATACCCATAATTTAATCTCCTTCTCAATCTTTCCAATACTTATTTACATGCTTCGATTAATTTTTTGAGTTCTGCATCCTGATTCACACCTGTCAAGAATGCAATGCCATTGATTACCGGAATAGGATATTCCTTTGTTACCTTTGTGATCGCAATATAGGCCACACTGGAATCTATATGACGGTCTATTGATTTCAGATCAACTACATCTACCCTGGCATCTATTTTATTCTCTTTTAAAAGCCTGTTTACCTTACTCGCTACTGTCTGTGATGTTGCTACTCCGCTTCCGCATGCTACGATTACTCTTTTCATATCTCTCATCCTTTCATATTCATATTCAAATCCGCCGGAGACATTTCACTCACCACCTATAGAGGTGGGAGCCTTATCTACTTTCAAGTTAAAATATTTACGCTTCAAATCCCTTCATTGTAATTAAAGCTGCCATATACTCATCCACCGTATTCGCTTCGTTCAGTTTCCGCATAAGCTCTTCATCCTGTAAATTATCCACAAGAAGCTGTAAAAGCTCAATTTGCTCTTCCGGGTTTTTTATGCCAAGCATAAAAACAAACCTGACATCATGCACAATGTCATTTGCTCCCATCTCACAAAATTTTATTGATTTCTTTAGCCGAACCGGTGCAATAAACGCCTGATTGATATGTTTTGGATCCGTATGAGGAATCGCAACTGATTCCGGTTCTATGGGCAGGGCAGTTGGAAATTCAGCCTCTCTTTTACAAATAGCTTCATAGAAACTTTCTTTTACGTATCCTTTCTCTACCAGCTTATCTGACATTTTTCTGAAAAAGTCTTCACTATCCTCTGCTTCAAGATCCAAAACAACCAACTCGCTGATTATCGTATCACTTTTCAAAGATTTACTCCTTTCTTAATTTAATAACCATGGTTTGTAACAGAATATAATAATAAATTTACTATTTACTCTATTTTATACATAATGCATATGGATTTCAATATAAATAGAGTACTAATTATGCACATTGCATTGCTCATCATTGTGATGTGCCTATACCCTCAATATATTTGCACATGACTGTGATGCAGGCACTTATCGATTTGGTATAATACACCAATTTTTTATATGATCATTTTTTACATCGTCTTTGTTTTTGGGTAATACAAATAAAGGCTTGCTCCTTATGGAGCAACCTTTCTTCTGGATTTCTTATTTCCCGGTGTGTTTTTTGTTTATGTTTAGAGGTTTTGGAAAAGGGACGCCAGGAATCCCTGCCAACTATCTTATGCGAACCAGACTCCTTCGGCGGTCGTTCCCAGCTTCCTCTTTCCACTCAACCTATCTATCACTCCAATTCCATTGTTCCTACCCGGTCTGCAATATATTCCTCTACTTTATCTTTCGGCATTTTAAGCGGTATTGCCAATTCTCCGTATAAATGTTCTTCTGCAATAATCAAATATTTTTCATCAACGGCCGTTACTTTCTTACCGTCTGCCATTCTGGACTGTCTTCTTAAATATAATGTTTTTATGATCTTTATTAACTCCTTACAATCACATGTCTTTAATGCCTCTTTATAGATCTGCTCTCTTCTTCTTTCCTCCTGTACCCATAGTGATTCAATTCCGTTTATATTGTCAATGAGCTCCAGCGCCTCTTCTTTTGAAATAATTCGCCTCATAATCACTTTGTTATTGTCAATAGGGGTAAACACTTTGCTTCCATGTTTATAGACCGGAACTAAAGTATAGTACAATCTGTCTTTTGATATACCAGACATATTCATTGTCCCTACCGCTTCCACCATACAGACACCATTATTTCCATAGATAACATAATCTCCAACTTCAAACATCCAACAACTCTCCTTCACTTAACCACTTTTATGGAACTGGCCATTGTCCTTAAATAATTAAAAATAGGACCCGATACACTCATTAATTAAGCGAAACAGGTCCTTATGTGTTTGGTATCAAATTCAGAATTCCCTTTTTAATGTAATGTTAAGATCACAGCCATTGATCTTATAAGTTTATTTTAACATAAAAATAACTTTTTTGTAAGTGTTTTTAGCTTTTTTAACAAACTTTGGTTATTTTGCCACAGAATACACTTATTTTATATGTGCTTTATTACAATATAATAATTTTTTATATTTTTAAGCTATATTTTCCTTGAATCTGTTTTACAAACTTAATCTTAGGCTGAAAGAAAAAACGATCACTGTTCGGCTTTATAGTATCTAAAGACCCATTTCCCACATAAAAAAGCTTGTTCTGTTGTTAAAAATTTAGAAGATGGATCCAGGTTTAAAAGAATAAAAAGTGGTCTTTTTCAGTGCCCTCCAGAAAGTTGGGCTTCTCGCTCTATAGACAGGATTTTATCAAGGTTGTTTTCAATAGCCTATTATCTACAGTCACTCCAGAGACGTCTATAAACATCTCTGAAGTTATTAATCTATTTCTTTATTACTGTAGATAAAATATAATATTTTGATTTTCCAGAAAGGCTATATCCTCTTTAGTTTCATTTTTCATACCAGCCATCTTCTCGTGAGAAATTGTTCCGATCCAAAGCTTCTCATTTCTGTAAAAACATATGTCTTCAGGTAAATTATTTTCCAAGGCCAAAAAAATATTTGGCAGTTCCAATAAAGCATCTCTTGTCGCCCTACAAGCTTTATATACATTCATAACTTTATGTAAGCTACTTGTATTTGTTCCTGGCCATTCTCTTACACGCACCACTTGTTTTACAAGATATTCTTCAAAATTCTTCATCACTTCGTCATGTTTACAATTTGGCGGTATTTTTGAATATGGCCTTTTAAGTTCTGTAATAACTGCAAATGTATCTGAATATCTAATTGCATATTTTAATACTTCTTTATACTTTTCAACGATATTGTCATACACTATTATCATATAGTATTTTCACCCCCCCACATAAAATATGTGTCCTCCCTTTCTCAATCCATCATGATAATGTTTAAAATATCCTATTTTAGAACCATACACATCTTTATGCTTTCCATCTCTTATCGGTCTTTCATTACCAACTGCGTTAGCTAACTTTTTCGCATCATTTTTTGTTGCAGCAAAGACATTTCCGCGTCCTTTTACATATAATAATGCTATTGAATATATACTTTTCCGCTTCAGTTTTCCCAACAAAATCATGAACATCTCCGGTTTTGACTGAAATCAATAATGTTTTATAATTATTTTATACCATCTTCCGCTAAATATCTTTACGTAATCCTCCTCATTTTTTACATTTTTTTCCAAAAATTCAATTCTACACCCATAACACCGCCCACCACTGTCACCGCCAGAGAACTCAATGATTTAGGCTATCGCACTAGGAAGGAAATCTATTTGAGTCAAAATAAATAAACAACTTACACACGATTGTACGGTTCTCTTTTTAATTGGGAAAAGATTTTGCAATATGGATTTTATCACAGTAAAGACCAGCCAAGTTTCCCCGGCTGGTCTTGAATTTATTTCTTGATTTTTATTGTTTTCGGCGAACAATATTTCCCATAAACTTTTTGTCCTTTAGAATCCAATTTGTAAGCTCTAACTTTTACATAATATTTCTTTTTTTTCTCCAACTTCTTTAGCGTTACAGTATTTTTGGTAATCGTCTTCTCATTCACGGTTTTAAACTTTTTGTTCGTAGAGTAAACAACCTGATAACCTTTAGCTCCTGAAACCTTTTTGAATGTAACTTTCATCTTTTTTGCTTTGATGTTCTTTAAATTCAAAGAGGACACTTCCCCGACAGTTATTTTCTGTTCTGTGACCGTTATCTTGCAAGTCGCTTTTTTACCATTACTCGTTGTTGCTGTGATCGTTGTAGTTCCTGCTGTTACTGCTTTAACAATTCCGTTACTTACTGTTGCTATTTTTGTATCACTACTGCTCCAAGTGATTGTTTTATTATCGGTTGTATTGGATGGAGCTATTGTTGCTGTAAGGGTTGTTGATCTACCTTTTTCAAGAGTTAAGGAGGATTTATTGAGGGTAACTTCAGTTATTGATATTGATTCGGGTTCATCTGAGACAACTTTAATAATACATGCTCCACCTTCTCCTGATTTATAATTAAGTAATGATATAACAGTCTCACCTATATTTTTCCCTGTTACAATACCCTCATCTGTTATTTCTACAATATCTTCGTCTGTCAAATCTTTTTTAAAATAGCTTTTAATTGGATTCGCAAAGTTTCGATCTGCAAATATTGCTTCTAAATCAATGGATTCTCCTACTTTAATTGTATATTGCTTAGTTATAGGGAATTCGATTGTATCTAGTGTTAGCTGTGTTTTGTTCCCATTCACATCACTGACTTTAATAACAGGCTGGTATATCCCTCCCTGTAACTCCAGAAGATATGGCTGATCTGGATATGAGTTAATTGAAGCAAATATACTTCTATAATGATAGCTTTTCTTGCCGCTTACTTCCACTTTAAAAGTATTTTGTATTTTTGTCTCCTTAAATGCCAATTGATTGATCCATACATCTAAATCTCCTAATGCATTGTCATCCTCAATATCAAATTCTAGGATGAATGCATTTCCCTTTATATCTACATTGACATTCTTAATTTCCGGTGACGTTGTATCTATAACGTCCATATCTGTATCTGGAGCATGAAAAAATGTACTGTTTCCATGATCATCGTATACATATATGTGTGTAGAATACACCCCTCTTTCATTATTATGTTCACTAATATTAACCCTAAATGTGGCCTGATCCCCAGATAGAGTACCCCTTACTGCTGAATTTGTCCACCAAGTATCTGCTAAATCATCCTGCCCGTTATGTAATGTCCATGTTGGAAATTGTACACGATTCACTTTATTATTATCATTTACTGTACAATTAACCGTATATCCTGTAGCATCCCTGTTTGTAACATTCACATTAGATATGATGGGTGCCGTTCTATCTATATAAGCACTGGTGATAGCTCCCATACTTGAATTCCCAGCAGCATCATAGGCATAGATATGAGTCATATAATTCCCTTGAATAGCTCCTGATTTTAAAGATGCAATATTAACTCTAACCGATGCCGTATTTCCACTAATCGTTCCGGTCAACCATATAGCATCCTCACCACGATGAATATCTGTATTCCATGACGGAAACTTGACACTTGTAACCCCTACATTATCGGAAACATTACAAGTAACAGTATATCCATCCTTTGTTACATCAGTTACTTGTACGCTGGAGATTGTTGGTGGGGTTGTGTCATTTGGTAGATTTGGCACATAATACCCATAATATTCGCTTTTATCTCTAACATGTCTACATATATACCCTGGATATTCTGAACATCCACCATTCAAAGTAGTAATTAAATTACCATTTACGGATTCTACATATGATACATGGTTAGCTGGTTCGGCAGAAATAGCAATTGACCCAACTGTTGGAGTGAAACTATTAACTTGTGCATATTTAGTATCTGCGGTAGTACCCATACTTGGCATTGTGGGAACCATATGTTTTGCAAATGTAACACAGTTTGTAACGTCAAAAGCAAAAGGATAAATACATCCTGTGTGGCAACTGGATACCCTTATACCTGCTGATGCACGACTATAAGTATCCTTTTTAGCGAAATTACCCTCCGATATTTCATTTTCTTCACTTACCACAGAATCTGAAATATCATCATTCACTTCCGCCCCATGCACCTGACCCGGTAGGACCAAACACAGTACTAATAGCAACGACACAACAACCTTTCCAAATCTTTTAATTGATCTCTTTTTACTCACACATCTACCTCCCTGTATATTTAAAATTAAATATATGTATATAATATCATTATTTCTATCTATTCACAATATTTACATCAGTTGAACAGGGTTGTTTCATAAAAGCATCATAAAAGTTTTCATGAAGCTTTGTGAAAAAAGAAACTGATCTCTATAGACATTCCGGCCTTAGAAACCAGTATATGAAAAAGACTTCTCTGAAAAAGCGCAAAATTCCCCTTCCAGCCTTTACAAGCTCAAAAAAATTTATTATATTTAAGTTGTCAATAAAAACTGGCAATTCCGTTGAAGACATACTCTTCTATTAGAGAATGGTAATCAGCAAAACGATCTATCATTTCTGGCATTGTCTTATTCCTGGGATCGTTCATCATGGCCAGCCTCAGAATGTTATAGGCAAACTTTCTGATCAATGCCAAGCTGTTTTTTGATCTCCTTGCTGGTGACCGGTCTTCGCGGAATGTATCATCAAGGACATGGTGGAGTTTGTTTTCTACGGTTTATCCGAATATTCGTATAAACCGTAGAGAGTACTTGAAACTATGAGCAGCATTATCGTAGATGTTATGAAATCTTTAGGAATTTTACTGTTATATATGAGTGTAAGGAGCAGAAAGCATGAAGATTGAGCAAATACCGGAAGAATTAAATAACAAGGTAAGATTATCAATTCATGCATCTTTATTTACTGGTGAGAAAACATTTACAGAGCTAAAAGAATTGACAGGCGCCACTGATGGAAACTTAAGTACACAGCTCACTAAACTGGAAAAATACAAATCTATTTCAGCAAAAAAAGAATTTATTGGGGAAAAACCTTTTACTAAGTATAATATAACAGAAAAAGGGCTTGCTAATTTTAAAAATTATATAGAACTTTTAGAGAATGTAATTAAATCATCAGAATTAAAATGAGGACATTATGGAAAAATTAAAAATATTTTTAAATATTTTATTATATAGAAACAATAAAAATATCAAACTATGTTTTTATGGACTTATTTTTGTATTCTTAAATTTATTTTTATATTTAAATATATCTATATTTGTAAAACGTATTTTTACTGAAGGTAATTATATGGGAAGCTTATCCTTAGTAATAAATATTTATTTTTTGTGTATCAGTATTATTGATTCATTTTTAATCAGTTATATATTCAGAAATTATATTAATGAAAACATTCGCCACTATACTATATTGAGAGTGTTAGGAATACGGAAAAATAATCTTTATTTGCTGATAGTAATTGAGTACTTATCTATTTCCTTGTTAGTTGTACTAGTAGGTCTAGTAATAGGAAACATAGCGCAATTTATTATAATTAATTTATTAGGCTATGGGGAAATATTTAATATATATTCGATAGATTTAAAAAGTAATCTTGTTATGGTTGGTTATTTCTTTGCTATGGTTTTTATTTCCTTGGGAATTAATCTAGTTAAAATGAGTCGAAAGAATTTGAAAATGTTATTGGATTCAGCCATTGCAAATTTTAACCAAAATAAATATTTAGGGCTTGTAGGGATAATAGGCATATCTTTTGTTACCTATAGTTTTTATCTCTTACAAAATTTTAGTGTAATGAATATGTTTATATCAATCTTTTGTATGTTCATCGGAATATTTCTGATTCTAAGTTTTAATGGACCAAATTTCATTTTGTTATTTAAGAGATACAATAAAAAATACTTTGAACAGATGATTGCAATAAATAATTACTATCAACGATTTGTCCAAAATAAAAGAATACTATTTATAACGTTCATACTAAACTTCCTTATCATATTTTTTATTGGCTCAATTGTTGTCTCCTCGACTTCCCAAAGTGAAAATATGTATGATAACCAATACCCATTTTCTTATGTAATCTTGTCAAATCAGATCATGAATCAAGAACCTGCTGCGGCAAACACATCTGTTGTATCTATGGTAGAAGTTAAAGAAGGAGATATCAAATATTATTGTATTTCTTTAGAAAATTACAATTTATTGACAGCATCCAATGAGAAACTTTCTCAAGATGAATTGCTTTTTGTATCCCAAAGAATAGAGGAAGACTCGACTAATCATCCATATAATGAGAAAAGCATTTTATTGAAAGGTGTGGAAACGAATAATAATGTTAAGTTTACAATTAAAGAAGATAAATATCAGATTCTATTTGGCAGACAGCTATCCGATGAATTAACCAACATCTTAGTGCTTAACGATCAGACATTTAATTCAATGTTAGACCAAAATGA
>Ga0153924_1000310_pt1 | contig 31825 bp, 37 predicted proteins | sample TSNJ008MetaG_FD_104709 | JGI IMG/M metagenome (GOLD analysis project Ga0153924, IMG submission 104709) | Attine ant fungus gardens microbial communities from New Jersey, USA - TSNJ008 MetaG | ecosystem: Host-associated > Fungi > Mycelium > Unclassified | place: USA: New Jersey, Wharton State...
CACCAGCTGACCCCCCTGGAGCTCGGGTGTAGTCAGTAGTGTACCGCTATGTATCTCACCCACCGCGTCTTAGCACCTGCTTGCTTGTTGCGGTATACAAATACAGAATTCTCTCTCTCTCTCCCAGGCTGCCGTGCTATCAAATCTTATCATGATCCATTTTTCGCTGATCATCTCGTGTAGCAGTCACCTGAAACGTTCGACATAGGGATTGGGGCTCGTAGCAAACAAAAAGTACAAGACGTCCAAACAGTTCGCGTTTGTCCCTAACGGGGTGTTGGTCGGAGTGATGGGGAGATTGGTTGGCCTGTGTATATTATGGTTTTTCCAGGCTCTGGTCCAAGCTTCCACAATTTATTTTTAGGCACAACGGAGCATGTATAATGGTTCCCATCAACTCGGTTGCTGCTTTGGCCCGCTCGTCTGCCCTTCAATTTCCACAGATATCTGAGTGGGCACCAGGCAAGAGTGAGGTGACGGGTGTCAAACTGTTCGAGCCATTTTATCGTGTTGCTGTGCGTGTCGTATATGCTACAAAGAATTCTCTACTGCTTGCCGATGAACCGAAATCAGGTGTAGGACACATTTGCCGGTCGGCCAGGGCTAGGACCTCACTTGCGAATGTTTCAACTTCACCGTTCTTCGTCTCCATTCACCCTCAATTGATGAATTTGTGTCCTCCTCATTGACCTCACTGTTCATCAATCAGCACAGCAGGTGCCTAGAACTGTCTTCTTGTTCAGACGTCGACATCAATGCCTGCCTCATGCTTGATCAGCTGTCGTCTTCAATGTAAGCATCTTCTTGCTTGATCCGATGGCTCTCGTTCACCCTTATTGTCTCACAGCCTTATGATCTCAGGAGCTGATGCGCTGTGGTTTAGCAGTATAGTATCATTTGCCATCCGACATTTGCCATCCAACATCGCCATATCGTCTGATGAGATTTTAGCAATTACTATCATGGCCTTCATCAACCTCTCGGTCGTCGACGCGTCCCTTTAAGTGTACTTACAGCACATTTTATGGGTGCAGAGGTGAGTGAGTACCTCTTTTAGTTGGTCAATCTGTTCACTTGAAGTCTAGGGTTCTGTTTTCGTTTATTTTTCATTTTCTATATTTTCTCGCTGTTTTTTTTTTCTCTTGACCATATAGATAGTGTCTATTTGCTTTAAAGGTGTTCCTCCCCCTTTTTTGTAACCTTGTCTTCATCTTTCCTTCCCAAACCACAAGTCCTCGGGTATTTTCACCTCACAACGTTGGGGGTCGGTACCTGTTGATACCCTATATGGCTGCTGGATTCTGGTGTGGCCCGGCATGTCCAGAAAAGAGGGCAGCAGGTTTGTGATTGCACACTGTTCCCGAGATGTGGGATCTGTCTCAATTATCTTCTGAGCCCACGAACGGATCAGGGAGTGATTGGCAGAGTCTCGTTTCACAATTTCTTTACAATCTAGTTATTGATGTGCACATTTTATCGGTGCATCTTCATGAAATAATATACCATGATCATATCATTATTTTGGGCCCTCCAACCTGAAAGCAATTAGATGTATAACGATGCGAGCTAATCGGACACTGTTATTTTATCAAGTTGGGAAAGATGTCCGTCACCCTGTTTCAAACGACGGCCGAGTTAATTGTTGTCGTGATCTGATACTGATCAAGCATAGACCCAAGGGTACACACAGACCCGAGATCGGCGCTACTCCATTCCCTCTTTTCTCTGAATACACAAAAAAAACCCTATTATTTCACCGATAATCTAACAAAAATTATAAAATGACACACACAAGAACTGCTACGAGTAGCTATCTAATCTACGTAGAACCACCTTTTACAGAGTCAATGAACGCCTTGACCTTTTGTACATCCTTCAAACTGCCACCCTCCATTTCTACACCACCACTCACGTCAACAGCCCAAGGCCTAACCTGTCTCACAGCATCCGAAACATTCCCTGGGGTCAATCCACCCGCCAAAATAACAGGTAGGGGGTCATCGCTGATCGAATTTGTAGAAGCTGGCGTACTACTGAGATCCGCCGCGCCCATATACGCCTTTGAGCCATTGAGTAAAACTTCACCTCCATCGACCACTTTTCGGGCAAAGGCCCAATCCACAACCTTCCCGGACCCTCCACTTAGACCGTCTTCTCGTAAGCTATCGAGAAGAATGAACTGGTGGTTACCAGGTCGAGTGATGCTATCGACGCCCTCGATCTTACCTCCTGATGGAGCAAGGTGGAATGCACGAATGACCGGGACAGGTATCTGTGACGCCCAATCGATTGGCTCATCTCCATGCAGTTGCACGAGATCAAGCTGAACGTCCGCCACAGTCTCTACGATCTCATCCAATGTGCTGTTCTGGAATACGCCAACCAACAAGGGGCGCGCCTGCTTCGTAACCTTTTCAAGTCGCTTTGCATTCGTCATGAACCAGGTAGTATTCGAGGAAGGGGACGAGGAAGTCGGAACGGCATCGTGATCAGACTCATACCGGCGCGCTCGAATAGCAGCAGAGATTTGTTTGGCAGTACGACGGTCAGTGTATCGTTTGGACTTTTTCACAAACACCAACCCAATCAGATCTGCACCAGCATCTGCAATCGCAATGGCCTGGTCTCGCGTCTTGACACCACAGATTTTCACGAGAGGTTTCTCCACCATTCTCTCACGTAGAGGTTGAGAATCACCGAGCAACCCATTGATAAATGCACCAGCATCCTTCGCTCTCATCAAACTCTCGCCAACGAGGATGGCACGGACGTTCTGGCCTTTATAGCGCTCAACATCTTGCCGGGATGAGATACCGCTGAGAGCACAGAGGACGACGTCCTTGTTCCGTGTCATGTCACTGAGGCGGCTAGTCGTGTTCATATCGACTTTGAAGTCGTGAAGATTGCGATTGTTGACACCAATAACTTTAGCCCCCAGAGACAATGCAATTTCCATTTCCTGGGTGTTGTTGACTTCGACGAGGGGTTCCATGCCAAGTTGAAGAGCATAGTTGTAAAGGTCGCGCAGGAGAGACTCAGAGAGCATGCTGACGATAAGCAGAATAGTGTCGGCACCCCAGATTCTTGACTCAAGAACTTGATACCTGCTGAGAATAAAATCCTTCCGGAGAATAGCAGGTCGATTGGGAAGGTGAGCAACTGCCTGGCGTACATGCAACATATCATGAAGAGAACCAAGGAACCATTTCGGTTCAGTGAGGACAGAAATGGTGTGGGCACCAGCTAAAGCGTACTTGAGAGCCTGGGCTGCGGGGTTGATACTGATAGCGATAGGACCTTTGGACGGCGATGCCCGTTTAATCTCAGCGAACATAGCAGGTCTCTCAGGTGACGCATTTTGCTTGATCCGATTGACGAAGTTGGTTTGGGCAGGTGAGATGTTCAGGGAGTGAAGTGTCAGCAAGTCCTGAGTTGTTGAACCCGGTGTTGCTTGAGCTTGATCCACGTCAAGCAGACGTTGCTGACGGATCTTGTCCAAGATTGAGGGAACCTTATCAAGGGTGCCATTGACTTTGACACGGTCAGGTTCCTGTTCCTGATTGACTTGGGGTAGGAAAGAGGGGAGGTCGGGGTCGACAACATGGACCTCAGGGTTTTCCTCCCAGAGACCGCCTCGCAACGACAAAAAGTTCTTCATGAAATCATTACCTCCTTCACTCAGGATACTCTCAGGGTGGTATTGTACAGCCTCCAGGGTATATTTGCGATGTCGGACACCCATGATGACACCAGATTCCTCCGTGACAGACGTCACCGCGAGGTCTGCAGGGAGTGTGTCATAGGATGCACTCAGGGAGTGGTAACGGATGGAAGGCAAGCCTTGTGGAACACCTCGAAAACATCCGCGATTGTCGTGACGGATCCGGCTGACTTTTCCGTGCATGATTTCACCAGCATACCTGACAGAGCGCAGATTTCACGTAAGCACACTCAAGAAGAAGATGCAAGGAAGAACATAACAAAGCTTACGCGATGGAACCTCCGAAGAGGTCAACAAGGCACTCTAATCCCATGCAAACGCCAAGGACAGGAATCTTGCCTGCGAAATATCTGATGGCATCCCTTGAGATACCTGAGTCTGTCTGCGGATGACCAGGACCAGGAGAGATGATAAGTGAATTGATACTAAGCAGAGGGAAATGAGCAGGGGTAATAGCATCATTGCGAATGACGGTAACATTGGCTCCAACCAAGCAGAGTTGCTGGTAGAGATTCCAGGTAAACGAGTCAAAGTTGTCGATCATGAGAACGTCGAGTTGTCCAGCCAGATGGGCAGGGAGAGTGACTGATACTTCGGCCATTGGGATGGAAAGGACAGGTATAGAGAGCCGAACGATGCTGGGCGCGTTTTATAGGACAGCCCCAAAAGGTGCATTATATTTCTTTCCAAAAAGGGAATTCCACAACTCCCTGCATAGCCCTCGGTAATTGTTGATGAAGATCAACAGATATCCGAGGTCCAGTCTTGTTAGAGCTCCCATATACAGCCTCACCGTCCTGATCAAGCTGCCAGCTGGTGTTCATCATGGATGTGCCTCGCTAGGGACCTGAACAATTTCTAAGGTAACAAACACGAGGAACAGGGTCAACCTGGGCTCTGGTGGCACCGGCCCAAGGTTATATTATAGAGTTCGATCTCTCCGCACATAGTCTGTCATTACACTATCCAAGAACAGGTTACATTGCATTCCAGCTGTCTGGGCTATACGCCCATCCCGATAGCCGGCATCGGTCCTTACGTAGATACAGATTCTTGATTCCCCAACAGGTAATTCATTGTGGCAAAAGCAGCCCAGGGAACGAATTCTTCCATAAGTGAGTTCCGAGCATCAGCACGGAAATTCGATCAACTTACGGGGTGTCATGTGTCCGCTGTAGAAGAACTCGACATCTTTGAGGATCATGTGAGTTTTTATACTCCCGAAGTGAGAAAAAGACTCAACAAGTTAAATTACGTTCGGTATGAGTGTGGCCAAAGACACCAAAACCGTCGACTGTGAAGCTTTCGGGTTCAATTGGCGTTTGGAAGCCTTGTGACCCGTGCCAGGTCATGTTCCTGTCCATACATCAGCAGGTGTCTTCTCGCTTCTTACCAAGAGATAGTTACTGGATGGCAATGCGGGTCCCTTCCGCGATCAAAATCATATCCTAGCACAAAATATTGAGCCTGTAAGATAGATGCACTTTGAACGTACGGCGAGACCGTGAACGACGACGACCCTCTCTGACTTCTCGATCACGTTCGGCATCACCGGGCTAAGCATCGAGGGCAACGACTGATCACCACCACGTAGATAGACGCTCCTTGGAGCACACGATGACCACACGATATGGGGTGCATGAATAGCATCTTGAACCTATTTCCAGGTATCACAGGAACTAATCAGTGAGAATAGTCACGACGAACGTACGTCAGTCCTGCCTGTTCATCAGGAAGGGATGAAAACAGATCAACAAGAGGCCCACCTGTTGAAGTAGATGAACTGTTGGGTTTCGCGTGGGAAGCCCAGAACACTCCCTGGCATATTGTCAGGTCTCATAAATCAGACAAACATATAATTTACAAAGGTTGGGGAACGTGTCAGTCACACTGATCAATCCAATGAGTTTGAGTGCTATGCCCTCAATTGGAGGAAAGCACGCACCGATATACATCAAATACTGGATTCAGACTGGAGATATGATCAGGGTCGAGATGCAAATGATCGAAACATGGCTTACACTCCAACTGCACGTTGTATGGCACTATGCAAGCGACATTCTGAGCCAGTCCCGACCAAGGGCAACAAACCTTTGGGAGGATAAGTGACAAATTTATCCAAATAATCAGTGAAACCGCAATCATCGGATCTGGTCTGGAGTTCTGCCCAGAAAGAACTATTGAAGGGGAATACATTTTTATTGGCCTATATTGTCAAGGGTCATCAGTCACAGAGGGCATAAGAAGGAGCCGAACTCACTTGAGCAAAACGCAAGGCGGGAATATCTTGCTGGACAGTACCCGTCGATAAAGATGGATCAGCTATCCAAATACCCTTGAGATTTAAAGCTAATCCTGGATGCTCATAGATATAATTGGCAATGTAGGGTACATCTGACATGAAACAGATCAATGGAAGAGATCCAAAGATAATCTCCAACTTACAGAATCCGGCATACTTGAGGCTGAAGAGTCAGAGGGAAGTCTGATATACATGCGATCACTTACGCTTTCTCCAGTGACATAGAAATTACTGTCCTTGAGTTCATCAAAAACGTTCAAGAACTGGGTGAGGAATCCAACAGCTTGTTCTGCGAGTTGGTCATCGTTGGTAATATTGGGTACACCTTGAGAAAAGCCGGTCTAGAGTGCTTGAGATGGAGGTTCAGGGGGATAAATGATCAAGACATACTCCAACGGGCTGCTCGACCCAAACAACATTTGCTAGTCTCGTCCATGAGAACGGGTTCCTGTATTAAGAGTCTGAATAGCAGACTGTTACAAGATTGGACAGTGACGTACGGAGTGGGTTTGGATTGACCCCAAGACCACGAGATGGGGCCATTCTCCTGCAAGAAACCTTCAAGAGAGGAACAGCCGGGGCCACCTGATCGACGTGAGAGAAAGAACAAAGTTGGCTTAAAAAAGCAATGCGATACCATTTGTCCAAAAGACGAGTTCCTTCGATTTAGCAGGATCGGTAGCAGGCCAGAGCCAGAAGAACAGGCTGCGGGATTCGTCGCTTGCGGCAGAAATTGGCAACAAACCCGCCCAAGAAGGACCAGCATCAAAATTAACGTCGGGGATGGTTAAGCCATCAACAAAGAACTTTTGAGCCTGAGGGTTGTTGAATGGAATGGAAGCTCGTCGGTGGATGGAGCCAGAGTTCAGGATGGTACGGAATCGCTCGCTCTGTTGTCTCTGGATTTCCATTGCGGTCTCCAGCCCCTCCATTGCTCCTCCCAGACCCAGGACGGCTGGGATGAGTGCGATAGCCAGGAAGATACGCATGTCTGAGTTTGGAGGATAGGAGCTGTGTGTTTAAATACATTGTCTGTGTGAACGGTCATATTGGGTGACTAGTCATCATAAGGATCTGGATGCAGTGCACGTGTGAAATTCCAGTCTAAAAAAATCTGGGATGATTCTCGTAACGAGTTTGGTGTGATGTCACACCGAGTTGCATTCAACACAATGCAACACAATAATTATCCTGAAGACAAAGACAGAACACTGCTTGCATGTTGTGCAATAGTTCTTTGTGGTAGAATTTTTTCTGAAGTCTCCCTCTAACTTTGATAAGATCCATTAAAAGATAAGCCTAGTGCAACTGTCTATTCCTAAAGAATCTTCGTCACACAACTAGGTTAGCGTGCTTAATTCATTCTATTGGAGACAACATCTGTATATCATATGTGACCTTGATTCGTAACGGAGATATATGGTATAGCACTCTGATAGATATAGGTATCTAGTCTTGGAGAGAGGGTCTGGCGTTTTAGATCACAACATCTGGGAAAGTCTGGGACACCCTGAAACTTGAAATTCATGCTCGGCATCTCGGCATGGAGCAGGCTGAGAAAATCTGAGGTCACTCAGACTGCTTACGGGAAATTTGCCCGTAGTGCGAAACACGGTCTATCTAAAAACATAGTCAGTGTGAACATTGTCTATGCAAAAGTCAGAGTGAACATCAAAAAGATAGTCAGTGTGAAAATGTCGTCTTTTAAAAACATAGTTGTTGCAAAACATTGTCTATCTAAAAACATAGTCAGAGTCAGTCCATGCGATGGCCCCGCAGTCTCTCGCACGCAGACTTCTGTTCCCCCATTCTGCCGCGGTTCCCCCTCTGCTCGCAACCCCAGACATCCCCCACGACCTCCATGCCGAGCTCTACGACCTCATCGCTCTCACCCTCCGCGCCTACGTAAATCCCTGGTGGACACGCATCACCCGCTACGACAAGGACCTCCTTCCTCGCACTGCCCAGTTGCTCACCGTCGTTATCCGTGTTCTCGAATCCCGCATCCTTGCGCTCGACTTGCCTGCCCTCGTCTTCTGCGACGTGCCCAACGTCATCACCCAGCACTACCGCGACTATCGTTACGCCGAGTCCAAGCTCGTCGCTGGAGATGTTGTCTCTCTTCCACTGCTCTTTCATCATCTCCAGCCGCACATTGCCCTGTCCCCGGACGGGACGCTTGATCAGGAGTACTACCGCCAGATTATTGATCGTGTCCTCAGAGTGTGCTTACCCCCCGAGGACTATGCTCCGGACGCTGAGCGCGCCATTGTCTGCGAGGTTCTCGTCAAAATCCTTGTCGACCATGCCATTCTCAAGATCGCCCAGCCTTGGTTTATGCAGTCCATGATTCTTGACTTGCTGGCACACTTCAGTCATTACCAGGTATTTTTTTTCCCCATTTCCTTCCCCCTCCCTCTCATTCCCTCCCTCCTCTTGTAGTCCCCCGAATCGTCCACACAAACCCCTGCCAATTCATTTTCCTTTCACACCTTTATCGTCCTCGTCCTCTCTGCTCTTCAGTCCTTCTCAAGCACCTGTCTCGCGTTAATTCATGCGTATAAGCAGGCTTTGAGTACCATCAAACGCGTCAACCACACCCCTCGCCCTAATACTAATAATTCACTACCACTTCCACAAACTCATCATCAAACTCAACGACCTGCTTCGTCCACAACCAAGGTTTTCCACTACGAGAACTATGCCTCACCCCTCCTCACCCTTTTCTCAGAAGTATTCCTCACTTCCGAGCGACTGGCCGCCACCACCATCATGATGTTCTTTGTCATGATCTCAGCATCTATCCTACCTTTCCTAGACAAATTGCTCCCACATCTATTATATTCCTTCTTATCTCCCGCGTTTATCTTGGATATGGTACGACTCGGTAAACGGAATATGTTCCCAAATGGTTATCCTGGCCCACCATCTAATGATCCCACACCGGAAGAACAAGCCGCTATCCGGCAAAGACTTGCTGAATGGAGAGCGACTGGAAGTCTATGTGTGTGTTTTTCTTAGCGAGTTCTTGCTCCTAATGTGACTCTTCTTTCTTATAGCTCGTTTCATTCCTTTCTTACTGGGTGCAGATCCTGTTCGGACGATCAACGCCGCAATTGATCCTTTAACATGCCAACCATGCAACACCCATCTAATTGTCATCTTGTTCGATCGAATCCTCCTTGGTCTATTCCCAGAACTCATGGGAGAGAACATCGCTACTGATTCTCTAGTAACCGCGACAAACGCAAGTGGCAGCACGATCTTGCACGCCTGTGATAGTAGAAGAGACTTGGATGAGAAGAACCTACAAGGAGGCAAGAGAAGGTCAGCCTCTTCTCCTGGACCTGGCATTGTTAGCGGTGGCGTGTAAATCCGAATGCTGCTGTGCTGAACTTACGCAATGAAAAGCTGCTGGTGTGCCATTCTGTGTTCAAGCATCATACACTATTATGGTTTGTTGCTTCCGAGTGGCCGGATGTGTCATACAGCGATCAACCTACAAAGTCTATTCAAGTACCAACATAGATTTAGGTTTGAGACTACAGAAAGGAAGAGAGAGAGTGAGAGGTTAGGAGTAGCAAACAGGATCTTCGAGGGAAACAAAGGAAAGAGGGCCTTGTACTACTTGGTCAAAGTTCTTTCCTTTCTCAAGAACAAGGGCAGCGAACGCTAATCCGCCACAAATCGAAGGCCTTCTCTAAACGAATCGAACGGGACTTTATTTTTTCAAAGGCTGATTATCGTCAATTTCTCAAATTGGCTATGGACGATAATCGGGTAGGTCTATCTCCCAATATACACACATTATCATTTTATCATCATCTTTTGAATTTGATTACCAGATAGAGCAAGAAACGACGACGATCTCCACCCTTTCTGCTCGAAGTGCCTCCTTTCTCTCTTTCTCTCTCTCCTAGATGGGTTCCCAAATCAACTTACATTATTGATTTCTGAAGAACCGACGTCAAGTGTTCCCGAGTTTTCAATACAAAGATGTCTAGACATGATGATGTATATACTTTTACCCGCGGACTTTTTGTTAGTGCATATAGATTTGTGACGAGTTCAGGGGCGAACCCTGTAGCTGTTGATGATGATCTACCTACCTCAGCCCCCAACTAGATCACAATGAAAGCTGTCACCGGCTATCGCATTGATATTCTAAATCTTCCTTTTGTTCAAGGGAGAACTTCGTCCCACTCTCAAAGATGTTCTCCCCCTGAAAGTGCATTTACCTACCCCTGTGTGTGTCAGCTCGAAGGCGATCGTGGCCTTCGACGTCGTTCATTTCCAGGAAAGAAAACCTCAGGCCCCATCATTACCGAATCGGGATTACAATCTTATTATTGCAGTCTTTCATCAAATAATTTCAAAGCAGGATTTTTTTTGTTTTGGCAGTCAGATAATGAGAGATCAAGTACAACCAGATACAAGGACGAGAACTGTAAACCAAACAATGCGGGCTACTGAATCAGAATACTGTCCAATAAAGCTAGATGTATAGTTACGTCTGTTGGAGCCCCTAGTATCAATACACAGAGACAGGGAATCCTAAAATACACTGCCCAAGGGTCTAGTCCACGAAAAAAAAGAACGCAAGGAACCGGATATAAAGCACTGATAAAAGCAACCTAGAAAACAAGATAGCGACGAGTGCCAATAGCAAAGCTACAGGTTGAGACCAAAGTCCATACCAACAAAAAAAAAGTCAAGATGGATGAGCTAGATGGTAACGATACAAGAGAGGAGAAAGATACGTAAAATTTCGTGACAGAATCATGTCATGAAGAAAGGAGATGTGTCGGTGGTATATATGATGATCCTCTCGATAGAGGCCGCTAGTTGTCAGGGGCAGAGCTCGTCCTGACGAGACCAAGTTTTCCCCTCTCGAGGCGGACGACATATCCGTCCAAGTTTTCCAATTCCATATTGTTAATAGCATATTCCGAGTGAATAACACGCCTTGCGTTTATCTTGTGCAATACCATTTTAGTTTCAGTGGCTTTCTCAGTGTCAGATCCAGAATCTTCATCACAGGAGGGGCAGAGACAATTGACATCCAAGGTCTTTTCGAGGACATCGGGGTCCATGATAGGGGTGCTGACGTCAAGAAGGCTATGAGGAAGGCCATCCATAGACGAAGCGCGCTGGTGGTCCTCTGGCACTGTCGGATCAAATAGTTTGACGCAGAAGTCGAGTGACTTCTGAAGTTCGCTTTCACAAAGACGGGCACCCATTTCGGATGCACCTTGGATGACTGGGTGGAGTGGTTAACAAGGCCATTCATCGGGACCCGGTAAGCGGACAAACCTGGGCGAAGGTATGCAAAGGCACGGTCATAATTATCCTCGTCGATGTCAGAGAGAATGTCGTCTGTCTGAGATCTGATCTGCTTGTATGCGCTGAGAACAACGACTTGGAACCTTGTATATCATCAGCATCAATAGACTGGATCGCAGGACGTGCCACTGACCTGGTATAGCTTGTTGCCACCCTTTGAGTATGCCAGGAAGCGGCAAGAGCTTCTGAACAGTTGCCACGGATTGAAGCGCAGATCGTCGCAGCAGCCGAGAGTGCTGAAGTCATGGCAAGATGGACACCACTTGAGAAAAAAGGGTCAATGAATGCTTTTGTCAAGTGTCAGTGTGTGTGTATGGTGGGACCCTCATGGGCAAAAGTGCTGACCTCCGGCATCTCCAACGATTCTGTAATTTGGGCCCGCATAGGAAGGTGCTGAGTAGCTAAAATCACTGGCAGATTTGACGCTGCCTGCGACGAGCATCCCTTTTCCAATGAGCTTGACGACACCCGGTGCCAAGTTGAGATTAGCAAGATAACGGGCGGGTAGAGCAGCGGTGGAACCTGCTTTGGCATTGTAAACCTTTTGGTTGACGACGATGCCAACCGAGGTGGAGCCATTGTGAAGGGGAATGAACCAAGCCCACCCCGACTCGTCTAAAAAGGATATATGAGTAAAAAAATAACATATGCTGATAGGGGATTTACCTGTCAAGGCTTCAAACCACGGCGCACCACTGCGCTGCGTCCCTTGGCCGTAGCTTTCTACCTCCTTCCAGTAGCCCCACACCGCTATGTTCTTAAGTGATGCATTAAACCGCCGGTTGTGCAGATACCGCGTCGACATCAGTCCTGCCCGTCCAGAGGCATCAATGACATGCGTAAACGCCGTTGTGCCTTGGACAGCTCCACCGCTGGTGTGGACCGATTCCTCGGCACTGCCGAATCGACGGAGAATTCTTGCAAAGGTGGACGTTGTTGGCGACGCTGGAGGAGAAGGCAGGCCTTGAGGTGGAGTATGAGTCCAGGAAACAGAAACAGGTCGTTCTGGATCTGAGGGATCGAAGTGGACGGCATCGACCTTGGTCTGCTCATACACTGCTGCACCTGACGCACGAGCATGATTGAGGAGCAGTTGGTCAAATTCAGACCGAACCTCAAGCAAGGTCGGTACACTTAGTCTTAAATATATGATATGGTACTCACGACATTCCAGGCATTGTTGTTGTGTCCGAGTGCAACAAAATCAGTGTCTACAACAAGTCTGAGTATCTCCAGGTACAGCCAACGAGCCAAGATCACTTACATCCTTCACGCTTAAACTGATTGAATTTGATTGCAGAGCCCGGCTAACTTCCCGTCAAGGCCCTGCAGTGCGAATCCTAGGACGGGAAAAACGCACCTTGCGCACGAATCCGTAGCTGGCCAGTTTATCCTCCGCACCGATGAAGCGGAGGTAGTGTCGCACGGATGGGATGAGACTCTCCCCAATGTGATACCTGAATGCCGTGAGCAGAAATGCTCTTACTGGAGTATATTTTATTTACCTTGGAAACTTTGAAGCTTCCAGGAGAGTGACGTTAATGCCTTCGCGAGCGAGGGCAGAGGCAGCATAGGACCCCGCTGGTCCACCGCCAATAACAAGGACTTGTGTATGCTGTAAAGGGGTGAGTCTGTGTGAGGCAGAAGTAAAATGCAATGCACCTTGGGTGGCACGGAGGAGGTAGCCATGAAGGAGAAGGAAGAAAGGATAGGGACTGTGGACGAGAGAGCCGGTCTTTATAGCGGTGAAATAGATCAAGAATAGCGAGTGACGCAGAGGGCAAGAGATTTGCTCATTCCATCCCGTCGTTAAGACCGGCGCTGTCCGAGGCATCCTCTTCTCGATCTTCGTGTCCTGCGATCAAGCATATACAATCCCAAAAAAGCTCACCGTCGGCGGCTCTATCGCCATATATACGCTCTAGAATGGACCTCCTTTTCCTCGGATTCCATTGTCCAGCTTTGCACCTATCTACTGTTCGTTTCCCAAGCAACTCTTCTAGAAATCCCCCCTTTGTACATGACCCCGATTACAAATAAATAAGTAATTCGGTAAAATCTTCTCCAGCTCTTTTCGTATCGGCACGTGGTCCTGATGACAACCAAAGTGCCATGGTCGAGAGCTCAGAAGAACTTCCAAATCGTCCAACTATGATCGAGTTCCACGCGAGATGCTCTACCCGTCGTTCCGGCCAGATTCACATTTTCTTTGTCCAAAGGTGTCCATGACACAGCGATGAACTGCTAGGTTTTCCAGTGGGTTGTGCTCTAAATAATCATCGGCAGCAGAGGGGTATATTCACATGTGGGGGTCTAAGGCCACAAAGACCACACTATCTTAGCTGTACAAGCGCCAAGACTGAGGTCCATTACATTCCTGTTATAATTAGCCACCAAGGGAGACTTTCTGCTGTAACCCGAATCAGGACAAAAAAACCGTCTGTGCAAGTCTCTCGAAGGTCAAGAAGCACCAAGGCGAGATAAACTCCGGAGGCTGAGACTCAACTTCAGAGTGTCCCAACCTGAGAAGCCTAGTCAATGATCCAAAAACAGAAAACCGAAAGAATAAGAACAGGACGGGAAGAAACATGCAATCCGCGGAGTTGGTGCATGTACAGATGAACATCCATTCAGCGGAGCTTCGTCACCACCGACTCGATGCAGGCAGGAACTGATTGATTTTCCGAGTTGTGCTGTATGACACCTTTGAGTACTTGATTTCAGGTGAGGAACAGTTTCTGCGACTCTCATCAAAAATCGGGACCCAGTAACATGTTTGCTTGTCGATTCGAAAACCATAGCAGGTACCAAGAGCAGACGATGGCCCACCCAGAAGGATGTAACACTGAATCTCTCAAAAAAGAATGTGACTACAAGTGTGACTAAGCCCAAAAACATAGTCTTCGCTTTTCATAATACCAGCACGGATCGACAACTCACACGCGGCGGTAATGAATAGGCTTTCAAGTGGTGTTCGCGAATTCCACATTGGGAACGGCGACGGAGGGAGATGAAAGCCACGCGAAAGCGGACCTGAAGAACGAATCCTACTCGGAATGTTGCCTCGTGTTTCTCTTCCGATTATCCAAGAATTCCAAATTTCCTGCTGACCAAAAACATGGGACGTCATCTGGCCTTCGGCTGCCTTGAAAAGCCCAGAGCCCTGAACGCAATGGGGCAAGACTTGAACGTAAGAGCAGTGATCTCAAGGCTTCTCCCTCATGGAGAGTAGCAGAAAATTTGTCGACCGAGGTCTTATAGGCTGGAACAACGGAACTGAGCCAAAAACATGGTAAGGTTCTCTCGTAGTAACGAGCTATGCCGAGGCATTCTTCCTTGTTGAGGATCCCTGTCTGAGGAGAAGTTTCTGGCTGATGAGCAAAAGCTGCTGAGAACCACTGGACCAACGGTGATTGACAAGACAACTGACAGTGTAGACGGCAAAGAAGCATGTGCTGTGACGTAACGTGAATGTGACGCTGCTTGATCATACAAGCATTCTCGTATGCCCAAGCGCAACAACCTTCGCAAACTCACCCGTATGCCCTCCTTTTTCCACTCTTGCATTTGAGCTTGATTATCCACTAGGATGTGTCCAATACCAAGCAAAAAAGGCAGACGACGATGCCATAGCCGATTTCCCCGAAATACGGCTAGCCTGCATTCTTCTCCTCTCCAAAATCGCCGAAACATCAAAAAATAAGCCTAATAGCCTCCCAAAACACGCTTTTGTTGATTTCCTGGATGTTCTCCTACATGCAGAGCTGTTTCGTCTCAGAGTGGTCGAACAGGTAGACTTGGCTCTGAACACTTGGAACGCGTACTTTACGACAGAGAAACCCGAGGAAACACTTCCTACTGAGGACGCCAGGAAATTTGATGAAATCATCAAAAGGAAAGATGAGTGGCGACTCATTTATTTTAAGATTTTGCAAAAGACGATTGCTCTGGTGTGTCTCCCTTGATCATGGGAGCAATATCATTACTGATGTGTCGAAATAGGATTTGTATTACTTGTCCATCTCTAAACCGTGGTTTGCCTCAGATTTCATGGTCCGGCTACTTGAATACAATCCACACATGTTCAAGTCTACTGATGATCTCAAACCATCTCCTCGTAATTTCATTCGCCTTCTCACACCAGACGAGACGAACCAAATCAAAGACACAACCAAGAAGAGCCTAAAGCATATCGAAGACTCTTGCGAATGGCTGGAAAAAAGCTTTCCCAAGTGTGCTTCCTCAGTGACCTTTGCTTCCGACACTCACACAGATGTAGCGACACTATTGCGGGCCTTTATTCCGAGGAATTCCAGGAAGCTTATCCGCCACCCACTGACATTCAACGCCTGGATAGCTTACTTTACTTTTACCTGAAAAATATTTCCAGGGATTACAAAATGGTCACTACAGTACTCTCTTAACTTCAACCCATAGCTCCCAAGCTGCTGATCCACGATGCCCCCTATACCATCACTAGCATGATGCGAGAATGAATTTATCTAAATGTTTGTAATAATATGACAATATCTATTTCACTCGCCGTCCCAAAGAACCTTCTTGGCATATTCTTGAACATTCGAGACAAGTGAATCTTTAATCTCATTTCCGGCACCTGTAGCGACTTGGAGAATAATTTCGTTGAGACCTGTCGAGCCGAGGATATCAACATGGTCACTCGTATTGGCCCCACCGCGGGGTATTGCTGGGTTCGGCCTGTGAGGGAGCTGAAGGAGCTATAAGCCTAAAGTACTCAGTGAAGCTATAGATTTATCGTAACACACCTCGACGGTTGTAACTTGGATGCCAGCAGGATTCCACCTTTTATATTTCCAGCCCTCCACACACATCGCTCCAAGACTCAGGAGACTCACAGTCCCATCCCCTTCTCCCAATTTTACACCATTCTGCACCTGAAAGAATTTGACATTAGCATCGAGGAGCATGCAGCCGAGTACTTTGGTTACCCCCAACATCTTAGGCATTGTGTACATACTTTTGGAATGGCCTCATCATTGGAATACTCCGAGTCTATCCAGCTTTTTCTTGCAAGAGGGTGATCCAATAGACTCGCATGAGTGTTCGTACATCCATCTGAGGCGGATTCATGACATTCTGAGTCGGTGAAAGGGCCATCGTACTCGTATCCTCTACGAGCATACCTTGAAGACAACATAAGTCTTTGGTCAAGCTCGCTATACAAGACATGAAGGCAACCAATACGAGCGTTCCGTTTCTTTACCGACACCATATATACAGTAGAATTTCATCGAGGGTGCATATGGTAGCCTGAGATAAAGCATTGGTTAGAAAGACGATAGTCCAGATATATGCTCACTGGACTTCGAGAGGATTAGACCACTTCCTTGGGTCGTTTCCATTTTCTTTCAGCTTTTTTTCATTCCTTTCAATCCCAAACGAATAGTTCGTAGCAATCATCTTCTATCTCAGCGAGCCCGAAATCAGCCTGTCTTTGTTCCTCAAATTCTTTTCATTGAGGACCACTCACCTGGAAAGTGGAGGGCGTATGTCGCAAGATCCATTCGCTCGCCTCATCTGCCGTCATATTCGTCGATATCTCCCCCTGAGTTGCAGTTCCAGCGTGATTCTGTCTGAAGGCAATTAGTTGTCCATGACTATGGGTAGCATTGCATTCGTCATCTGGTGCATGGGTGTCATTTCCCCACACTGCGTTACCGCCTTTAATCCACATGCTTGCACTACCTGCCCAACTATGGAAGAGTTTTTGACGTTCCTTGCGAGAAAAGAAACGCTCAAGAACTAAAATGCATACATAGCAAGGGAAGAGGGGAGGAATATACGCGCACCATAGGCTCCTGCAGGGTTCATTTGGACTGTATCTTTCATCTCACCTGAGAGGAAGGCCGCAATCGCTTTGGGCTAAAAGCTTTGGCTGAACACTTTGTCAATCAAAAAAGACAGACCTTGCCTACCACACCCTAGAAGAGCTTAGTTTGGTGACTCAATCTACTGAGATACGTAACAACTCACCAACTGAGGTCCCGCTATCGAGATATATGCTTCAATGTGGTCCTTACGACGGTAGGTCAGATGAAACGGTATTCACGAGGGTGAAAGTCATGCTGTACCTCAACCCAGTTCGGACCGCCACCACCATATTTAGATGCTTCCACCCACTTGAAGCTAAGCCCGAGGTGATATGTATTGCAGCTTAGTGGAGTGAGATGACTTACAAGTACTAGACCAAGATATCTAGTCAAATGGGAGGAGATTGGGATTGCAAGGAGACGGAAACTGACCAGAACCACCTCAAAAATTGGAATAAATCAGCAGTTTCCGGTTCACGATGGAAAATTACATACTGTTGCCCCCATAGAGTGCGCGGCAACTACAGCTTTGCGCTTTTGCCGCCGCTTAAACAATTCAATCGTTGATTTAAGCTTTGAGAAGTATCCATCACGTTCCTCTAGGTTGTAGAATGACAATCTCCAATCGTAAGGTGCAAGATAAAGGTTGTTTGTGTCATAATTCACGACTGCCAAATTTTGTACAATCTTTGACCTAAGGACATGAGATTGAAGCAGACAACGGGAAAAATTTGACACACCAGATCCAGTACCCTTGAATGAAGACACTGGCAGCATCTATCCCTTCAGCGGCACGGATTTTTACATCCGGTGGGTCAAGTCCAGTAACAGGATCCAACATCATCGCAGCTATCCATTTCTCCTTGTTAAATGTCACTTGAGAAATCATGTTAAACCCGCCCCATAATTTTTCACGGAAGAAGGTACGATAATCCGGCGACGTCGACCAGGACTCCAGTCCCTGACGGCTGAAATGAGTTCTTTTCGGCGTAGACCAGAAAGCGCAAAGCACGGCATACCGTAGAAATAATACCAGGAATCAGTATTACAGGATATTCTGCGTCTAGACCTCTAGCTTTGAAGTTTTCCCCGACCTGAAACTCGCGTCCATCGTTGTTGAACTTCCAGACTTCGGGTATACTACTGCGTATTCGTTTCCATTCCGCTTCGACATGAGAGAAGTCCAAGTCTGGGAGCTGAGGCACACTGACGCCCAGGTCAGACATCATGATAGATACTTGTGTATGAATGTCTTGAAGATCCTCTGGTTCGACAAAGGTAAATCCAAGCAATATTCCAACTGTATATACTTGTATGATACTTGTGTTGTGAAAGCTTGGATCGAAAGAACTCACCCAACAATCCGAGTGGAAAAAGAAAGCGGCCTGTCCTCCACCACGGTCGTTGAGCAGCCCGGCTCGCATCGTGTATCGTCTCGGCTCCTTTTCTTAATTCATCTTTCAGTTTTTGTGCTGTGCTGTTCACCTCCACAGCGCTGGAGAGCCCGACGGTGATATCGTCGTCGCTCTGAGTAGCACGCAGAGATGTTTGGCGTTTTATCAGCGTCATGCGATCCAAGGTGCGTATTTGCGCTGACCGTTCGATGTGGCCGGCTGAGAGGGCACCTTGTTTATTTTGTAAGTATTTTCTACTGACGAGAACGTGACACTCTTGGATCTCCAAGCTCATCGTCTCCTCCGACGACCCCTCCCTTCAACATGCTCCGCAGCAGGTATGTCCAGTGCTGTAGGGTCTTTTCTCGTGCGTACGCGACGGCCACCTCGCCCCATGCTCTCGTCTTTCTCGAACACCGCCAGGGCGTCATTGACTCGGGTTCGCTCTCAGCCCTTACTGCTGCTAGCCAGCTCGGAGGTAAAGTGTCTGCGCTCGTCGTTGGTGCACCCGACCATCTGCCTGCAGTTGTCGAACAGGCAAAAAAGTATGTCCAACATGTCCTATGTGGTCTTGATAGCTGACTATCATGCATCCAGACTCAAGGGACTTTCTACCGTCCTGCACTCAGCTTCACCCCAGTACTCAGTACCTGTGCCAGAAATACTCTCTCCTCTCTTAGAGAAACTTCTCTCTGGCTCTTTTTCCTTCACGCATGTCGCCTCAGCCACTTCGTCCGCTGCAAAATCTCTTTTGCCCCGTGTAGCCGCACGGCTCGACGTCCCTGCTGTTTCTGACATCATCTCACTCAAACACGATGCTGCAAATAATTCCACCGTGTTCACCCGTCCCATCTATGCCGGAAATGCTATTGCGACGGTGCGTGCACCTTCCACTATCCCAATCAAGTTCTTCACCGTCCGATCAACTTCCTTCGCCGCTGCCTCGATTCAACATGACCTCGAAGCTGAAACCCAAGTCGTTGATCCTGTCGATGTTCCTGACTCGCCCACAAAGCACCTCAAGACTACTATCGCTAAATCTGACAGACCTGATCTCGGAGTAGCGTCCCGCGTCGTTTCGGGAGGCCGGGCTCTGAAAAATGCGGAGACATTTGCAGCTACATTGTACCCACTTGCTGACGTCCTTGGAGCCGCAGTTGGTGCCTCCCGTGCTGCAGTAGATGCGGGTTACGCAGACAATTCACTTCAGGTCGGTCAGACTGGTAAAGTCGTGGCTCCAGAGCTTTACATGGCTCTCGGCATCTCTGGGGCCATTCAGCACCTTGCCGGAATGAAGGATTCCAAACTCATCGCTGCTGTGAACAAGGTGAACACTGTCCCCCGATTTTTCCAACCTCGCTTTATCCATGTGCACCCTTCTAACGTTGATTTCATCAGGATCCCGATGCCCCCATCTTTCAAGTTGCTGATGTTGGCCTCGTAGGAGATCTGTTCGAGGTCGTACCTCAACTCATAGAGAAGCTGAAGCAGTAGTTTGACATTATTGTTTCCGTTAGTCAGTACTCTTGGGGCAACTATTACTATTTTAAAGCCATCGGTCCGCCGATCTCACATATATTTGCTTCGAGGCGTAATCTGTGAAATAGGCAGCGGACTCACATGCCGCTGGAATACTTGAATTTGCACCCAAGGCCGTCAGCTTGCACTCTCTCAGACTCAACAAAACTCAATTCGATTGTACTGATTACTACCGTTTGATGGACGTGATGACGATATAATGCGTGCCTCGTAGCGTCTAGCTTACTGAATTAGCCTTTATGCTGATCATTCCGCGGAATTGTTTCCGCGCTTCACCGCATGCATCTGCTTCGGTGACAGGTTGCTATTAAAACCGATCTGAGAGAAGCGAGAGTAAATTCTATTCCCGCTGGTTGCTGCGTCACTCAATAGCACTAGCATGCTTGACTGAAGTGTACTGGGATCGCTGTTCAAAGTTCTACACTTCGGAGCTGCGCGTTAATTGTTTTGGTAAGGGGTGAAGATCATCTCCTTGTACGCGTTTCGTGTTCGCAACGTAGCCCAGACTCAAACTCATGCTTCCCCTCTGACGCAAGAACAACGAACTTGACGATATACTGAGAGAGGATTGGGTAACTGACGGCATGCTCTCCGGCATTTCGCTCAAAGTCATGACACAATTTGTCTTTGTTGCGGAATTAACTTCTTAGAAGTTAAATTGATGGGAATGACGCCTCCCATATGTTGAGATCGCCGCACGCTCGTTAGATTGACGATCAACATCGTAATATATCGTCCGTCACAAAAGAGGCAAGGCATGTCTTGCCTGGGCACTCAGATGGAAGCATAAACATGCGAAGGGACCTGGGTCGACCAGAGAGATCGATAGACTTCGATGGTTTGCTACAGTATCGCAACGGGCAAACCCATGAGGCTGAACTTGATATTGATGTGCGTGATGAAATGCTCGATAATCGCAAGGTTTTTGATGAGAAATCTTTCGGCGCAAGTGCCAGCATGAGCTCGTTCGATCTCACCAGGGACCTAACCTCAAAAAACTGAATGAGATACTGATGAATTACTAGTATTCATATGATCTATATGGGAATTGTTTTGTTCAAGCCATTGAGCTCCGTTCTAAAAATCGATCAATGCAGGCACAGGGCGGGAAATCATCATAATCAAGTCGGGAATAACACCTTGGTTTGAGAGTTGCGGCTTAGCGAAATGTCTGGGCTTTGCATTCAAGGATATGTAAATTTTCTACAATGTTTCGTCGGTGATAGAGAATATCATTGAGTTAATCTGATAGGCGTGGATAAATGGAGACGTCATCTACTGAACTTCGCGGACACAAGTTTCTGATAAGTTTCTGATGACGTTCATCCATCCAACCAAAGACTTTCAGTCTACTGGGAAGGTCCTCGTTGTTGTACGTACATTCATGTTTAGATTATCCTGTGGTGTTCTGACCACATGCTTGGGATCTGGATTAGCCAGTCGTCTCGACCGCCAATGTCCCTCAACTAGCAGTCGATCTCATGATCGCAACGCTGAGACTGGAACGCGTAGCCATCGTTGACCCTAGTTATTTTTTCCCTTTCGTAGGCGGCAGAGAAGATGGTGCCCCTGGAGTCACAACTGCTCTAGAACGTACGTTAAACCTGCTAGAATCACCATTCTCTAACCAACTTTCATATTGGAACCTAGTCTTTAGCAAACCCGAACTCGGCATTGTGATCTTACAGCAACGTTCGCCTGTCCTCAAGGTTTGAATCTTCCCTTTGCATTAAACCTTTGGGGGTAATTGACACTTTCTCGAAGTCGCGGAAGGCAGATTTCGTAGTGGCACTTATTGAATTTATCAAAACATCTCAATTCACTTCTGTACTATTTCTATCAGGAGTGGATGTAGTGGACCGCACAGATGCGCAGATGCTGTAAGGTTTCAATTTCCCTCCCGTTGGCTTTTCCTGAGGCGGTTTCAGTACTCCCATCTACCATTTTGTGCCTCGTAATGGGCCCTCACTTGTCCAAACGTCATTGCATAGTGTTGTGTCGATACCTATTTACGAGTCGCCTGTCCGACGGTATATCCAACCAGATGAACAAAGTAAGCAGGAGGAAGGGCATGCTGATTCAACCCCCGTTATTCCAGGAGGAGGATTGACACGTCGCATTCTCGCGTCAATACCTAAAAATTGGTCCATTCCAACTGCAGCTATCCTACAATTTGCGATGGAAGGGGACAATCGCGCCGACGCAAACCTGCTTGCGACCGTAATAGCCAAAGTTTTGCACCTTGACATCCCATCCCCAGAATGGCAACAACCTTGTAGTTGGCAGGAAGGACTCTTCGGTACACCGCATGATCAAACCTTGTATGGATGAGGATTCACCGTTCAAGCTGTCATGTATACAACAACGAAAGAATAAACATTCGTTTGCATACTTATGTGAGATTAAATGTTACTATCGATCCATCACCGCCTTGAAGTGATTCCAAGGCGTTTCCGGCCTTTCGTTCGCTTAGCTGCATCCTGCAACGAGAGATAACCATATGGGTCCATTCCTTGCTTCTTGATGTCGCCTCCGGCTCTCTGGATAGAAATTTGAAAAAAAGATCGTTAAGCGTTTTAAGAAGAGCCATGCATACCTTGGCTTTGAATTCATGTCCAAACCCTAGTTCCTTCTTTTCCTCTTTCTTCTTTCTTCCTGTACCAGTATTTTCTCCATCAGCCATCTCGACATCTTCATCCATGTCTTCTCTTCTTCTCTTTTTTGTATCTTTGTTGAACTTCAAACGGCCCCCCTGACCTCTGATAAATCCATCAGCTGATGTCATACTTTCCTTGTATGCCTTTCCAGTGATATCTTCATCCTTGCTGCCTTCTTTATGAATATGAGAGGTCTCGTTCGCGCTACCGTCGGAATCATCTATTATCATTTTGCCAGTATCCATATCAGTTTTGAAATGAGTGGCTTCCTGCCCAGGCTGACGTCGGCGACTTGACTTTGCATCTAAGATACCGCTTGAAAACGACAGTTTGAGCGAATGTCAAAACAAACATACTGTGAACACGTCCTGCTGCTCCTTCGAGAAGATCGATTGGTTCATCGTCATCTAACCTAAGGCGAGCACCATGCTCTGCGCTCTTTTTTCTTGATTCGTTCGGCGAGGTTGCATCATCTTCATCATCACTATCCTCTAATTCACTCTCACTCCCATACAACACATCTTCAAATTCATTTCCTGTCGCACGTTTTCGATCTGATGGCTATGAACCTAGTGTCAGAGGAAAGAATGTTTTTGAAGCACACCGACAAACCTGATCTTCACCCTCCTCTCTGACGGACTTCTTCCTCTTGGCTCTATCCTTTCTCTTTTTGGTGTTTAGTAGCACCTTTCCGGCTTCATCATTGCCTGCACATGCGTATACTTCTTCCCAGCTGAACCTTCTCAACATTCGCTCAAAAATGTGCCTAACCTTCAATTTGAAGTGATTTTTATGGTCATGTGACCATCTAAGCAGGGCAGGTACCAATTCGTTGAGATGGGGACGTATGAGTTCGGCGGAGAATGTGTGAATAGAGAGCTTGAAAAAACCAAGCACTGATTTCACAATTTCCCGATTTGCAGAGGTAAGGAAAACTAGTAGCGTCTGTATGATCTCATTGAGCATTTTCGTAGATATTGCGTCTGAGAGATGGTATGAGAATAGTACAATGAGTGTAACTGCGATCACCTTTGAATTCAAACACGGATCGTGAAATAGCAGTCACCGTCGCACTGATCATGTGCGGACCTGCACCTGCGAGACCACCAGCCAACATGGTCATGTATTCTTCGATACTGGCAACGACTGCATCAGGCAAATTAGATATTGCACCGTGCATTGCAAAAGAAAAATCCTCGATACCTTCTTCACTTTTGTCCTCGTCTATACCTTCCATCAAGCTCCGTTTGACCACACCACCGACACTCATCTTCCTACCCATCGCAAGAATGACATCGAAGGCTGCTATCCGAGCTTTTTCGGAAGGTTCCTTAGTCCCAAGCACGACTTCGGGAATTATTGCCGATATGATGTGAAGAGCCGATGGTGGTAGATGGGGTATCAAAGTGGATAAAAAGTTGAAACGATCCTGTTGAGCTGGTTAATAGCAAAACTTAATGGCATTGAGATCGAATAACCTTCTTTGCGGCAGGGGTCAATCCTTCTAAAAATTTGTCTATTGTCTCTAGGACAGCTAATATGTCGACCTCAACCTTGTCTTTGTCAATCAATCTCGCTAAGATCTTATATCCGCGTTTCTGCACCCCACTGTCCTTTCCAGTTAGCACTTGTGGGGTAAGACAGAGGTTGAACAAGGCCTGAGAGTCATTCTGGGGCAGATAAGGAAGAAGGAGAATAAGGATATCTTGTGCCATCGTAGCGGTGCTTCCAACCTCGGAATTATTATTTGCCGCTGTACTTTCATCGTGAACCAAGTTTTTTTCAAACAGGCCGATGACTTTCTGATAGGTGGTGGTAATTACCTGTATTGATGAAGGTGAACATCAGACAGTGAGAGACAGTTGTCGATATACTAACGGATTGGTCGGCGATAGACGCCCAGAGGCTGATTACATCACTAACCATGCCTTTGGAATCACGATTGACACTACCGAAGACATTCAATAGAACAGCCAACCAACTCTCAGCTTGCGTCTTCAGGAAAGCGATGTTGGAAGCTCTTTCTTCAGACGTTATGCCCTCGATCATCGGCATTTGCGTGCCATCTGTGGATAGTTGATTAGACTCAACAAGGACCTTTAATGCCTTGAGAATTGCTGGGCGAAGTTCAGTTTCTGAATACAACAACCGCGAAAGGAGCTGAGAAAAAGCTGGGCTCAGTGCCTAGACGCCCAGAGTCAGCATTATGAACGAGAAGATTGCTTAACCGCACCTCCTGCAGATCAGTAGGAGCATAACAGTATCCTGTCAAACCTGCCCAAATTTGACCAACAAGTACACTCCACACTTTAGCTTCGGATTGCCGACCTTCGGACTCGGCAATCTGTTGAAGGTCGAACATTTTCTCGCTCAAGGGTACAAAATAAGAGATAAAATGACCTAATGGAGAGGTATGGGGTTGGGAGAGGAGGGGAAGAAGATAGGCCCGCGGTTCTTTGCCAGCTTTTCTGCAGTGGGATCAGACATGATAGTGAGCGTGAGCTTAGCGATGAAAACGATCTACCTCTGTTCCGGCTCGAGATTGAGGGGTAATATCCGAAGGAGGACTTCTGGACCAAGGATTTGCATCGCAGAACCGAGAGTGGTGTCTGCAGCCTCTTTGAATTCGAAATTTTTGTGAGCGCGGAGTTCACCGACTTTTGAGACAAGAGGTATAAGGAGAGCCTCTGCTGCCTCTGAGACTGTTCTGGACCCTCTCCCTCTGATTCCGATAATCAACGACGAGATTATAGCTAGGAGCTCAGGTGTGGAGTGCGCATAAGCGACATTTTCGAGCGCTTTGATGACCTGAGAAATGATTTTTGACACGATAGACGACTCCTGAGGACGAGCAACTGTCGTTTCGCCCAGGGATGGTGGAGAGCAAGATACGAGGATGCTCAAAGTACGGGCACTTGCTTTCCGTACTTTAGAATCACTGGAATGGAGGAAATTCCAGGCAGCTTTCCAAGCCTCCTCAAATTGTTCCATACACGCGCCAGCATCAATAATCATGTAAGCTTGCATAGCATCGCCTAATACTTGGATCCAGGCGGGGGAGATAATTGTATCAGTTTTGATAGGTGGGGAAGATAGGACAGCGCGTAATACTTGGGGTAATTGGTCACCAAGCTTGCTTTCATCATCGTTTTCGGAAAGACTAAAAAATCCAGATAGAATAGAATAGCAAGACTGGGAGAGATACGGATTTCCAAGACGGGGGAGGCTTAGGAGTTGAACAGTGACCTCGGGAAGAGACTAAGACTAAGATCAATTTGGATCTCGTGAAAATAGCCAAAACATACTGGAGAAGGTAGATAAGGGAGAATAAGCCCCAAAAGGGCAAGGACATAGATTGCACTTTCGGGACCACCAGTATTTTGTCTCGATTTTCCCCTAGAAAATGGTGTGGAGTTGGATTCTATGAGGGCAGACTTGATCCATTGAGCAGTTAATTCTGCGTATGGATGGAGGAGAAGGGGACTAGGGGGGCTGCATAGTGTGTCCTTCACAAGATCTGCAGCCTTTTTGCGTACTTTTGGTCTTGGATCAAGACATAGATCTAAGATAAACATAAAATTCTGATGAAAATTGAGTGATTCGAGCTTTGATCGGTCTAGGGACTGGAATATAACATGATATAAAGAAAGCTGCGAGCGTATTGGGGGAGCATGAGGGACCAGGAGAGGGAATAACGGTGAAGTGAGGCTGAGCAGAGTATTCAGGTGCGCCCTCAGGACTACTTTGGGAACAAAGGGCGCAACAAGCGCAAGTAGATACAGTTCTGCAGGAAGGACCGCTCCGTCTGCCATACTTGTATCTTTGCGTTGAAGTGTACCATCGAGAGTGGTGAGTAGCGCTGCGAAATAGGCGGTAGGTGTTGAGTCAGCATTCTGTTCCTTTAATGTTGATTCTACTGCTAGCAATAATGTGGCTGGTGCTTTCTGATGAAGCAACGAAGAGGATGTGTGAGGTCGGATTTTTGCGAGGGCGTTTTCCATGGTTCGTTTTGATAACTCGAATCAACTGGATTCTTAGTCCGAAATCTGTGCTTAGTCAGCCACAGATGCCTGATTTCTATTTTTGTAAGACTTGAGACCAGCCATGACGAGATCTGGCTCAAAGACACCATGGTCCTATATCCTTATCAGGTACCTCTCTCCAGCTCCTTGTAGGATTCATTATATAAATTAACATATTATTACTAGATTTCTTTTCCGCTTCGTTCTCAAGATTTTTTATGGGTCGATCGTTGTTGAGAATGCACATCTCGTTCCAGAGACTGGTATTCCTTGGAAAGCATTGCAGCTTTTCCATTTACTCCCTTACCTGACTATTTATACAGCATTGTATGTGCTAATCACAGTAACTCCCTTACAGATGCCTTGTCTGTCTAGCTTGTTTCTCATCGCCTCCGGACCACGCTAACGTTCCTATTAAGGCTTCTGGCCACCTCCATCCCAACAAAGGTTAGATCGCCCTTCCAATTATGATTTGAGGACTGGACATGCTACAGCGTCGGAACATGCTACGTCTGACTGCCAAAGCGACCCAGTTCGGACATAAGACATTCACGAGTTGGCTGATTGAATCTGCGGGAACAGTGGCCATCAAAAGAAGGAAGGATTATGCACGGAAAGAGGATGCCGACAATTCAGACGCAATGTCTAAGCTCGTGGAGGTGCGCCTTGAATCGACAAATGAATGGCTCAATTGATATACCGGATTTTTCCAGGCACTTGAATTGGGCGATGCTATTTGCCTATTTCCTGAGGGGGCAAGTCGCTATCATCCAACAATTGCTCCACTAAAGACAGGCGTTGCCCGGATTGTCTCTGATGTACTCACACGAAATCGTGATGACTTAGAGTTTGAAATAAATGTACTGACCTGCTCAATTACCTATATGTAAGTGTCAGACTAGCATATTATCCTTTTTTGCTCATTTTAAACCATGAAAAGGCATCGACAACACTTTCGATCCGATGTTCTAGTGACATTCCACGAGCCGATGGTTTTCACCCCCAAGGTGAGTGCATTCTAAATATTTAATCATGGATCAAATTATAAATCTACTCGATGGAAGAATAACACAGAACTACTTGCCCCAGTGGACTTTCAGAGCATACGTGACCTCACGAGTCAACTTCACCAGAAGATCGGCGCCGGAACTTGGGATGCGCCTTCTTGGGATCTGATACGCACAGCAAAGCTAGCTGCAAGAATCTATGCTCCGCTGGGGACATGCATGGCGCTCGGAGATTATGTACGACTCAGTATAGCCTTCCAAGACACCTTCAAAGCCGCAGATGTCCACAACGAAGTTACTGGTAGTGCTGCCACCGATCAAACGGACTCTTTGATCACAGAAACCAACCAGTTGCGCGAAGATCTGAAGGTTCGTTGACGAAGCATTGCTTCTTCTGTGCTAGTTTTAGAACTCAAGAATCCCAAGGCATACCAAGACCAGATTGCGGAATGGGGAATCAAAGACGACCGTATTAGGCGACCCCTCCCTCGACACGTTATCGTTTTTCGTCTCTTTATCAGGTTCACTTGGGCTATTCCCCTGTTTGTCATCTCCACGCCTGGCTTAATCCTGTGGCTTCCAGTTTTCGCTACCACATTTTACGCAGTACACAATTTCAAGAAGACAGGCCCAATTTTTGATACTTGGGATGAAATTGCTCAGTATAAACACTTACTTATGGACTTATATCCGGCATATGCGTGTGGATTTTCGGCGTTATAATGGCCTGGCCAATTGCGCAATACAATGCCTTGTTCCTCATTCCTCTATTAATGTGGATGACTATCCGATGGCTCGAGGATACTGTGTCAGCGTTCCGCGCGTTCACAACTCTCTTGCGCCTCTTGTGCATTGGGAAGCCGCAGCTCAAAGCCATGCACGAGAAGCGACATGGTTTGCATAGTCGAGTCATGAATCTCGCAGTCAGCATGCTCGGACTACCTAGTGACCCGGAAATATTTTTTCGTACATCTGGGGGACGGCAAAAGGGCCGTATACAAGGAAGGTGGGAAGGTGGGACTAGATATTTCTCGATCAAGCGTAGGAGGAAAAGAGACTGGAATGAGACTTTGCGACTGTATGACAAGGTGGATTACCCAGAAGATGACTCCATTTGAATTCTATCATGGAATTCATCTATCTTGCCTAGTTATAGCTTCTTTCATGCTTCATTTATGTGATAGTTTATATCCTTGGCTGGACGAGAATGATTAGTGAAATGTCATACAACAAGACATTGACCTGGTTCTGAAACAGTCGCCGAGAAAAATGCGAGTACCGTTGTTGGGTATTGAAGTTGGACTTACGCTTCTTGATGGAATCATTGGAGTGAACTGCCAACGTTTGCATTCCTTATGACGTTGTTCCATTCTACTGATATGCAGCTCTATCTTCCATTGTCCTATCATGTAGTGATGTCAGTGTAATGTCTCTTCATCATCTTATCTTGTAGCAACCGGGCAACCGGAGTAGTCTCTCATTCTATATAACATTGGACACTATGTAGTAGCTCCCTCAGTCGTCTACCCTCATAGGTGACCCCTGAGACACTTTACCTTATATTGGGATATGGAATTCTTGATGACTTGCTCATGGTAAGAGAGACAAGGCTGGTTGAGTAAATCACATTTTCAAGCATGGGGATGAGAGACAATACTGAAGGTAATCTTCTGTGGAGATTCATGAGAGACGGCGATCATTTGACAGAATAATACGTTCAGCTGGCAGTTTTGATTGATGTCCAAGAATATTTGTGATGTTCACACTCCATCATCGTTTATTTTTGGACGCTTTGCCCAGAGGGATTTCATTGGCCTCCTTCCTCAGAGATGCAATTGAGAAATTGCTTGAGTCATGCAACATCTATAATACGAGGTAGAAGTAGTCTCATGGATCGAGCAGAGTGAAGAGGAGCCTGAACGAACACAGCATCCTAGAAAGAGCCCTTGGTAAAGATCAGGAATGGAAAGCAATCGTCCCTCCGGTAAGGGTAGACGGTGCATGAGTCATATCTCTTTACAAAATTAGGTGCCAACTACTGGCTGCTTGGCGCGGTCAAGTTGTGGATACTCTTATCAAAACTTTGAGCGTCAGTACCTGTGAACTTATGCTATCCGGAATTGATATGCGTGTGGATGGATGATCACTGTCGAAAATGGGGCACCGTAATTCTGGTCAAGATCTTGGTAATCATTCAGGGAATGTGCCCATCCTAGGTGACCCATGTTCAACTCCTATCGTAATTGAAAAGACAACGTTTTCTGATCCGGCAAGTTCGCAAAAAGCAACCGTTCTAATCGCTTTGTGGACAAGAAAAAGGATTCCAACTCTACGAATGGGCAGAGTGCGGATAGAACTGAGCTAATTGATTGCACAAATGTTTACAGCATAGTACAATCATGAGATCGTTGTGCTAAAAATTCGTAGCGAAGAGTGCTACCGCTTGTCCAGCCAAACCCCTTTGAATGCGGCATGGAGTATAGTTCTCTGAGAATTCAAATAAACGTTTCCAAGGAAACGTTCATTTCGGAAGTTAGATTGACAGAATTGAACAAAACTTCTTACAGGCCAGAGTATCGGCGAGAAGAGAACCAGGATCGCCTCGTTATAACAACCAACCAACATCAGGTTACGCTCTTTTTAAGTAATCTGGTTGATATCAGAACTTTGGGTAATTATGATATGTTACGCCAAATTATTATCGAACATTTCTAGCGGAGTAAACTATGGGCTACAGTGCGATATAGTGAGATGAAAAAAGAAGTAAATGATAAATGACAAGATTCAGAGGCTGCCGACCCTTCCAGGTCTACACAGCCACTGACTCAACACTCATCATAAGGAGTATAGCAGAGATTATAGTCATTGCATTGGAAAGGGAAGAGTAGTATTTTCCTGGGAACTTGACAATAGACGAGTGTCCTAACTACTAGCTCCCTTCTCCCTCTGTTTCCTTTTCATTCGATTTCCTTTTCGGACCAGTTTCGGGTGGTCTGAGTTGAAGTTTGTGAACTTAGTGTAGGACTCTGTAGTGTACTTTGTGAATCTACTGTGGGCTGCTAACGGGCGCCGCGTTATAAATTTTTGTGTTCAAAAAGGAGTATCCTGGTTCCGCTGTGTCTTGAGTTCTGTGACTGTACCACTCCAGGATTAGAGTCAGGTTCTTTTGCAGGAGGTGAAAACTCGTTCCTCAGAGGCCAACTGGCCTATGATCTGGTTTTGACTATTCAGTTTCCTCTGGTGTCCACGGCGACATGACAAGAAATGTAAAAGCAAGCTTGAATTATACGATTGCACACAACAGAAGTTTTTTTTGCTTTGAATTGCTTTCACTGTGACCCCAGTGTCAGTGTAAAAGTGATCCTTCATCTTATCCTGCAGGTTATTGAGCGAAGATATCCCAGGGAAAATAAAAAATCGAAAAAGCCCAGACCATGAGGATAATAGGGGAGGGTTTCGGAGAAGTGGCTGGCAAGGTGAAGACAAGCAGCCTTGAGAGTCGTCTTTTGTTAGTAAGCTTTGTAGGATGAGGATGTCAAACTCAGAAAAAGGATAATGTAATTCACTAGATCATAGGAAAGCATACATATGATATAAGATGTAAGACATCTTCGTTCCCTCTTGGTGTCTTAACACAGTATTCGTAGTAAGAAAGCATACATTTATCAACAGTATACGTGGGAAATATTTGATGAGCTCAAGCTTATTGACGTTCACCAAAGGTTCACAGTTCTCTCAAAAATTCCTGACACTGGCAAAGGAATCGTTGAGGAGCGAAATGCAAGTTATAATTTCATCGCCCTAGTGGATAGCCCGTTCAGTATAGTTATGAATTGTAAAAGTAGGTCCGCCTTGCAAAGGAACATATGAACATATGCTGATCGTCATATCATCTGCACGTGTCATTGACAGTCATTTACAGTTCTGGGCTATTTGTAGTAACAACCAGGGGTGCCGCCGCGCTGGATATACTTCCCCTCCGCCAGGCAGC
>Ga0153924_1000311_pt1 | contig 31758 bp, 29 predicted proteins | sample TSNJ008MetaG_FD_104709 | JGI IMG/M metagenome (GOLD analysis project Ga0153924, IMG submission 104709) | Attine ant fungus gardens microbial communities from New Jersey, USA - TSNJ008 MetaG | ecosystem: Host-associated > Fungi > Mycelium > Unclassified | place: USA: New Jersey, Wharton State...
GCTGTCAACTCAGATAGCGTCAGTCTATGCAGACGCGGTAATCAGTGTAAACTACAAACCCACTCTCATTTTTCGATTACAGAATCAATTTAGCTGATGTGAACATGACGACATCAACAACACAATAAGTCATGATCGAGACTCAACTATCCACCTCCAGGCACTGGTTTACGAGAAGCACCCGACGTTCAGTTGGTCTTACGCAGTAGAGAAAAGGAGATGGTCAACCTGGACAAAAATATTTAGCAGACGAGTGGACCATGCCAAGGTTGTCACCCTGGGCAATGACATTAGACTAGATGTTACCAATGGTCATTGTGCCTCTGAGAATTGTCAACACGTCCTCTAAACATGGCCTTAGTCGTTATTGATTTCGTCCCGATAAGATTCACAGGGACCACGAAAACACTTGGGTCGATGATAGGCAAACACCAGAAACCAAAACGGCATTAGCGCGTGGATCAGGAAACTCACAGGTCAACAAGTGATGGACGGTGTATTACCATAGCTAACGACCGTGTAGATGAAATTTGCGTGCATGTATTGAATGATTTCGGTTTACACTCACATAAAAATACACAAGGTCAAAACTTGACAATCCATAATTGATGTAACTTACATCCAATATGCTTAGATTATATCTATTTTGATTATGATCACTTTTTTGCTTAATAATGTCTGGATTAACGTAGGGTGCACTTTGTAAAGAATTTTCATAAACCCATTTTTGTATACTTGGTATTGGCAATCTGCAAGATGGATCTCAGAACGATCGTCTTCATTTGAAGATCTTACATAAAAGGCGCCATGAGAGCCACCACTTTTGATAAGACTCAATCCAATTATGTCTCTTGAACAACAGGTATAGTTGACAGCATCAGTTATGGTTTTTTTAGGCTGTTGAGTCCCTGACTTCCAAGCTCCAGGAACTACTTACACAATTACTTCCTGTTTGCTCACAGGATGGACCAATGCCACTGGCGAATGTGAGAGAGAGCGATGATTTCCGAAAACTGAACCCGGGCCAACACCATTGGATAAGCCTCTAGTAATGAATCTTCGAGCACCCCCGTGAAAAAGATACTAGAAGTGAAGAATGACTTTTACAGGTACTATGGGACATCCAAGGTTTGTGTATGAAGCAGGAGATGATCGATGAGGGAACCGACAGACAATGAACTCTTCATACTCTTTGTCCGTGGCGAACATACACCTGGACCACCCTGAGGAACGAGAGACTCCCAAGTGTTCTAAGCTCTTGAAGCTTCCCTGGATAGTCTAAGGGGCAGCGGTTCTGACAAGGATGCGGCTAATAAACCTCGAAGATTTGTAGGCCTGTTGAGTCAACACCGATATATAAAGTATGAATTTTTGATTAAAAAGACATTGATGAAAAAGTGTGACGTGATGACCCACGTGGTGCTCGAGATCGGTGGATATTCCACAGCCTCGTCTGGTTTCTTCTCAAACATCCGGCAATGGACAAGCAAGATAGCGAACACGTAGAAGCCCCTCAAGCAGTATCAGCAGTCTCAGACTCCAGTTCTCGGCGGCCACCCTCTCCGGTAGGAACGCCCCGACCATTTCCAAAAACCGAGCCTCGCCCAGAGACTGATATTGCTGCTTCTGCATTGTTGGAGTCGAAAAACGGTAAAATTGGCCGACGTTCACCACTACCAACTGACATGGTGGTGAGCTTTCCGGATGTAAAGTCTGCCGCAATGGCTGTCGATGACTTAACCCCTGTACAACGGTCTGGCAAACAGTCCCCAAGCGGTTCCCAGAATCCTTTATCTGCAGACAAGCCTCTCAATGTCACAGACGCCCTCATTTATCTCGATGCAGTCAAGAGACAGTTCCAAGACCAGACCGACGTTTACAACCAGTTCCTAGATATCATGAAAGAGTTCAAGCATGAACTGTGAGGATTCATTTCACTGTATTGCCATCTGTAGCTGACGATTTCAAAGCATTGGCACCCCTGGTGTCATCAAGCGTGTATCACAGCTCTTCAATGGCCATTCAACCCTTATCCAGGGCTTCAATACATTCCTCCCTGTTGGTTACCGCATCGAATGCTCGACCGACGCTCACGACTCTGGCTATATCACTGTCACTACCCCTTCTGGTACTATGATGCAGACTACCAACAATGGTCCAGGGCAAGGGCCAATTTTATGGTCAGTTGGACCTGCGTCTGCTCCTTCTGTGGGTATGTTTTTTTCGTTTGTGTGCACTGTCATTTTCTGATCATGTGATTAGCTTTCCCAGACACAAGTGCTCGAGCTTCCCCAGAAGCAAATGGAGTTTTTAACGGTCAAGCTATCCAACCAGCTGTCCAGTACGTACACAAGATCAGGAATAGATGTGACCCCGAGACGTATCGACAATTTCTGGATATCTTGTCGCGCTATCATCATAAACCGGAGACCACTGATGAGGTATGACGGGATTATACTCTGCAAGCATTCATTGAATGACTTGAGGCATAGGAAGAAGTGTCCCGGCAGATTGCATTGCTGTTCAAGGATGCCCCGGATCTCAGAGCAGATTTCCGTAGTTTCATGCCAGAACAAAGTCGTCAGTTTCCTGATGAATTACCGCTTCAAGATTCCCCTGTTCAACGAACTGAGACGCCCTTGAATGACGCACGAACTAAGCGGAAGCTTGATGCCGTCGCTAACGCTGCATCTTTACCAGCAAAGCGTAAGCGCAAGATACCAGAGAAAGAAAGTGTACCACTCAAGCCGGTACAGGTCGTTGCGGTGCGCATCGCGCTCATTTCTAGTCTCTATCTCATCTACCATTCATAGACAAAATCTCATCCAAGTGCAGAGCGTACCACTCTTGGATATGGAAACAAAGCGGCCGTCAACCCCTCCTCTCCTCGCGTGGCTCACAGTCAGATTCCATCTGCTGTATCCCGACCTCTGATCCCAACCGATGAAACGCATTTCTTTGAGCGCGTCAAGCGGGCTCTCGACAATCGTGAAACATACAATGAATTTCTTAAGGTTGTGAATCTCTTCACCCAGGATTACATTGACACTGCTCGGCTTGTGAAGGAATCCAAACATTTTCTTGGGGATGGAGATTTATACCGACAGTTTAAAGATATCCTAGGATGGGACGAGTTGAAGGAACGAGAGTACCTGCTGGCTGAGTTCCAGAATAATTGGACCCAGCCAACTCCCGTGCAGGTACTAAGTTGCGTCAGCCGCATCAATCCAAGCGTGAAATACGGCAGTTATAGACGTCTGTCACGCGACGTGAGTAGTATAACTATTGTGGAAGCCAAAATTGACATTTTCTTCAGGAAGCAAATGTCATGTGCTCCGGGAGAGATGAGATGTGTAGAACTGTCCTTAATGACGAGTGGGTTTCGCATCCAACGTGGTCGAGTGAAGACTCGGGTTTTGGTGCGCACAAGAAAAACATCTACGAGGAAGCACTTCATCGAAGTGAAGAGGAACGGCACGAATATGATTTTCACATTGAGGCTATCATGCGTACTATTACTATTCTTGAGCCCCTTCACAGTAAAATTGCACAGTTTAGCGTCGAAGATCGTGCAAATTTCAAGCTCAAGCCCCATATAGGCGGTTCATGGAAAGCCATCAACACCCGGCTTATCAAAAAGGTCTACGGTCGCGAACTGGGGTTGGAAGTCATCAATTCCATGCAGGATTCGCCCGTCCTCGCCATCCCCATCGTCCTTAAACGCCTCAAACAGAAAGAAGAAGAATGGAGGCGGTCGCAGCGCGAGTGGAACAAAGTTTGGCGTGAAGTTGATGCCCGAAATTATACCAAGAGTTTAGATCACCAAGCCATTCTTTTCAAATCGAACGACAAAAAAGCCATAACGCCCAAATATCTCGTGAGTCAAATCGAAGGAGCTAGAGAAGAACAAATGGCCAAACGTGCGTCGTTGATAGACCCCTTGTTCGCCAGAGCAAGGCCGCGCCACCAACTAGAATTTGTCGTCGATGACGTACGAATTTTACAAGACGCTTTGAAACTTACCTTCTCCTTCCTGGACCGGACTCAAGGCCAGATCAGCTTTACCGAGCGCAAACGGATTGAAACTTTTCTTCGTGTCTTCACTCCGTTATTCTTTATAATGGATCCAGTGACATTCAATACTACATTTGTGGTGCAAGAGACGAATGAAAGTGATGGAAGTGATGATGTGGTGGATGAAATGGAAGTATCGAGTGTTGCCAGCAGTTCAAGAAGTGTCAGAGGCAGGAGAGGAGCAGGCAACAATACATCAAGTGGAGGGGATTTGAGAAAGAAGCTGTTAAAAAGTGAGCAGGCGAAGAGTACAAGTAGGAAGACTCGTGCACAGGAAGCGGCTTCATCGCCTGCTGTGTCCAGATTGGCGTCGCCTGTGTTTGATAATGATGATTCTGCAGCACAGGCTGCGTTGGCAAGCAAGAGGAAGAGGAATATTTTTTTCACCAATACGACATTCTATGCGCTCTTGCGATTGGTTGAGGTAAGTTTACCTTCTGTTTGTCATATTACGATTAGCGTCTAATGCGATGGAACTTCATAGTTGTTGTACTCCCGGCTTTACTTCTTCCGAGATCTTGCAGCTAAGCTTGCAAAAGAGGTGTCCGATAGGCGTTATCCAAGCAAGGAGGCAATGCAAGCTGGAATGGCGAATCAGGCATCAGAAGCAATCACGAGTTTTGGAGAGAGAGCTAAGAACCCTGAACACTACTATGAGCTCTTATTGGTCTCATTAGAACGGTTGTTTGATAACGAAATCGAACAGCACGCGTTTGAGGATCAGATACGATATATGTTTGGGACCAAAGTATGTTTCATCGTATCTTCGTTGACGATAGAAGGAGTTGAACAATTTCGGCAGGAGGCCTACAGAATCTTCACCGTAGACAAACTCATCGGAGGGATAATTAAACAGGTGCAAGTCATCATTGCTGACTCGAGGAGTCAGGAGTTATTGGAAATCCTGAAACGTGAAAGGAGTCTAGCCAACTTCACGTCTCAAGATCAGATCAATAGCCGTAGAAGCACCGAGAAAATTCTTGGACCCGACGAGAACCTTTTCCGGATTGACTGGGTAAATATGATAGACTTCTATTTGTCTGCAACAGGAATTGACCATTTACGCAGATGTCAGATTCTAAAATGATGACAATACAGTTAATCGGCAAGGACGACTCCAGTTTCGATGACGCTGAGGTTTTGACAGGACGCTGGCAAGCATATATTGATTCATACGTTTCGGTTTGTATTTTATCTTGCCAAAATTTCAATAGCTCACACCGATACAGAATGAGAGTACCGCGGGGGTATCAAGCGCTCGAGTCAACCCATCCTACCTTCGCAGGTGAGTCAAACTCGTCATCTGGTCCCTTTGCCGTTTTCGATCCTATATTACAGAAATATACCCGCGAAAGTGCGTGATGCACAACTCGATATGATCACACAAGACGGGCAAGAGATCAAAGTCTGCGTGCGGACATACAGACTCTTCTACGTGCCCAATAAAGAAGACTATCTGTGGAAATTCAGGAGCAAGGCCGAGATGGAGGTGACTGCTCTGAATCTGAAAAAGAGGAACAAGTTAAGGAAGAGATGGTTGGAGCAGTCAAAAGCCATGCCCCCTGCATTGTTTTCGAAGCAGAAGGGCAGGGAGCAGGATTCAGAGATTGTAAAAGAAGAGACAAATCATGATGGTCTGAGCTTCAGTGTTGGTGCTACTAGTGCTGCAAATGTGGCAGAGGGTGAGCAGCGAGAATTAGGCGAGATTACGCCCGAGTTATCGCATCCTGTGCTCCAGACTGGGTAAATTTCTTACACCTTGCTTATGTTTAGATTACCCGTAATTGCTTGTCCATCGCACTTGTAATATAGTATTGTCGCTAGCCACATATGGTCTTTCGGTATCATTTCATCTATGTTTAGCTCATGTTTAGCTTGTCCATCCGAAATTCTCCGGCACAGCCACGGTGTTCTTTGGTGGGGCTGTGTCAGAAACAGTATGTTTTTCTCTTAAAGCAGATCCGGAAAGAATGACATGTGAGGAATTGTGAGAAATTGTCATGTTGCAAGGGGCAACTTCAGATCTGAAATGGATCTGATCATATTTGTAGACATGATAGAGGGGTGGGTTCAAAAAAGAGTGATAGAATGATGGTCTTTGAAAGAGGGCCATCTGCAAGAGTCGATTAAGGTGGGCGTGGTGGGCGTTGGTCTTACGGCAAAGAACATAAGTCTTGACAAACCAAAATACAGAGGTAATCAGGAGATAGATACAGAGGAGAACAAATCAGAAAATCAGCACAGCCACTATGTCAAGTACAGAAGTTGAACATTATGACAAAAGATGCGAGGCGATCGATGGAACGGTTTAACAAAGGGAAATAAGGCATCATGTATCATGCCTTACTATCTGAGAAGTCGATGATTTATTATATTTACATGCGCACGCGCTGAAACGAGTTAATGCTGTGGCAGTGTCAATGATGTTTGAAAGTTAACGGAAGCAGACGCACTCTGAAGTCGCTTGCTGTAACACTCAGGGTTCGAGTTTCTCTCTGAGCTCAAAACCTAACAAATCATGTCAACACGAGAGAACCGTGCTGGTATTGATAGGACCCACCGACGCAAAGATTGCAGCCGACACGAAAATATTGGATACAGATAGATTGTGATCAGTCGTCGAAGTCGGGGCAAGGTATACCATTGTTATTGAGTAGAGACCTCAGCGTCAGGGCACGGGTCTTCCAGATTTCCTTCTCAGTGGTCAACTTCTCTACAGCTTTTTCCAGCGCAACCTTTTGCTCAAGTTTCTTCATCCTGCTCTTTCTAGCTGCTATCGTGTTTTTCTTCCTCTTGGTATCAATCTCTTTTTGATTCTTGGTGGGATTATTAGTCCGCTTCTCCGGCTCCTCTTTTTCTTTTCCTTTCAGCGGAAATGACGTGCCGGGTGTGATGTATTGCGTCGTCGAAGGCATCTCGGGAGAGCATGTCACGTGAGGGACGGCATACATCCCTCCAGTAGACTGGGAGGCGCAAGCTGAATCAATGGAGTATTCGTACACAAGTTCGTCTTGCATCTTCAGTAAGTCGTAAATCGGTGAACTGAATCATTTATATAGTAAATTCACCCGGTGTAAGATATAACCGGCTTTATTGTCACGGCTGTGCATAGCTGTGCATTCAATTATCGGTATTTTTCTTCTTCCGTTACTAGTTCATATTGCGGTTGGCGGTCACGCCAAAGATGTACCAAAGATGTTAGTGGCTTAAAACCTGGTGCCAAGTATGCATTCTGGAGCACTGAGGTGCTCACGGCACTGCTCTTGATGATAAAAGATGGACTAACAGTGGATAAATCCTGTCGTCATCAATCGTTCACATTTTTACTTGATTCTTGCTTGATCTGGATATGACTGGGTCATCACTAATCAAAATGGACACACAATGCCAAATTTGTAAAATCAGCTTTTTTGGCCTATAGTCATTCGGTCCAATATCAATTTCAATGATTTATACTAGTTCAAATGATGGAAATTTAATGATAAAACTGATCTCCCGATGCCAATGTTCCTCTCCCTAACGATTTCGGCCGTTGCAATGCCCTGCTTCTCAACATAACCCACAAAATCAGATACACCTCCGCCAACTCCAAAATATAACACCTTAGCTGCCACAAGACATTCTCCTTTCTTTCTAATAGCTACCTCTTCCATCAAATTGTTTTGGGAACCACAACAGGCTAGTCGCATTGTCTCAGTGAGACTAGGAAGGCTATCCGTCCGATAGATTGTTTCTGATGTCAACACGATGTCAAACATTTGAGGATGAAGTCTTGCAAGCTGTGGAGAGAATGAGGACCAAGAACCAGAGAAAAAGCGAATGGTGATGTTGTAAATGATTCTGAGAGAGTACAAGAATGCCGCCTTAAGGGAGGCGGATATGAGAAGTTCAAAGGGTTCTGGGGTACTTGGAAAGGGAAGATCCTCGGCATCTGTGCCAGTAGCATTGGAAGCGCGATAATTCTGGGAAGCAGGGGAGAGATCTGAAGAAAATGGAGTTCAGAAAGTACATCACAAGCAGAGATATATAATTACACCATGTTAGGAAGATATTAGGGAGTGTTACAAGTTCTAGGACGGAGTCGTTATAGTCTTGAAGGTAAACCACGGTTTCCGAAATTGGAGTAGAAGGTGGCGAAGAAAAAATGTGGTAGAGTACATAAAGTGTTGGAACTGCCGTTCCGCAACCAAGCTATCATGAGAATTCAATAAGGACAGTGGAGGGCAGCAGTAAAGTGGATAGTTCACTTCAAGGATATGCTTGCCTTGGAACCCCTTGGCGGCTTGGGTCAAGTCGAGATACTCGACAAGATCAGTACTACATTCCCAAGTCTTTAAGCCTCCCTCGTAAATGCGTGGTATAAGATCCGAAGGCGCTTCGATAAACTGTAATGCAGATGCATGTCGATGTTGCTTCTCTTCTGAAATTTCAAACGCTTGAGGGAGATCAGTTGCAGTACCCTCAGAAATCAACTGAAATCTCGCATCAAAAAGGTCTCGCCGAGGAAGGGTAATGGTTTTGCTCCCATTGCGAAGGGAGACATTCAATGGCGAGCATGATATCAATGAGGGGAGAAGATTAAGCTATCCTTTTCCCCACACATGAGCGGATTCAAACTATCGAAGGGCGAAGAAGACGCACAAGGTCATCGATGGAGATCTCTCTGAACTGTGCCTCGGGTAGAGATTGGACATCGTCGCTATTTTCTTGTTGATTCGTTCGTAAGTCTTGAATGACGCCAGTATCAGGATCGTCGATCGGATCGTCAATGTCAAAATTGAACCTGAACATGGAATAAAAATTGGCGGAGGAACAAGAAATAAATTCCAAGGCCAAATTTATAATAATCATTATATCCCGAATGATATGGGGCACATGGTGTAGTTGGTTATCACGCTCGCTTAGCATTAGCATTTGCGAGAGGTGTTGGGTTCAATTCCCAATGTGTCCATTTTGAGATCTCATTATTTTTGATGCAGTCCTTTGCAGCTTCTTGAATAGCTTTTGTCTCGAGGCCTGTCGTCAACTGCTGGTGATGACATTGAAAGGCATCTGAGCCAAGATGCTGGGTGTGAGTTGCAAATGTGGAGGACTTTGATGATCTGGCAAGGCCTCCTGTCCAAGATGTTCTTATGAATAGACAGGTCAAAATTACATACCATGTAATAGAGACAATCAAAATGCAATTACTTTGCTGACAAATTACTAAAAGCCTCAAAATCCTCAGGATAATACAGGTCAAATGCAGTGGGAGCCGAATTCTTATAGCTTTTACCAGACTCAGAGAGAGAAAAGCCTTGAGCAAAGTTTTGAGTGAAGCATCTCATCATAAAGCATACCAAGCGAGAGACTTTATTTACCACCAGTGATATGATAAATATTACTACAAGAATTCGTCCCAAATTGCACTGCACTCCTTTTTTATTGATAATGTGGTGCTCGAACGCAGTCCGCGGCAGCGTATATGCTACACTACGGAGTCCAATTTTACAAATATACAAGTGAACTCGCAACTTATCTCGAATATTGAGGGAACAGAAAGAAACCGAAATAAAAAGGGAGAAGGAAAAACAAAAGACATGCATCAGTCTTCCGATTGATAGGTCAATCATCGGCAATTGTTCAATATATGTAATCCCATTTTGATATTGTCAAACCCACAAGAACACGAGTGATCACTATTGGGAATAAATCATATGTCTAAGTCACCTCTAAAGTACAATGGCTGGATTTGCTTCATTTTGTTTAACCTCAGAAATTGATGACCCCCGCTGGCGCTGTGGTTGAACATGCTGATCAATGCAAGATGCTATAATTGTTGGTTCTCAAGATTCCTAAAACTCCTCAATATCATATTGTGGCGTCACAAAATAACATAATGCCTAATCTAGAAAAATATATGGACACATTGGGAATTGAACCCAACACCTCTCGCAAATGCTAATGCTAAGCGAGCGTGATAACCAACTACACCATGTGCCCGATAAGCAAACATGTGACTATTGAACCATATACAATCCACTGATCTTTCTGTTCTGCCGCATGCGTCTGTACGCAAGAACCATTGCCCTCGGTGCCACTTTGGCTGGCCTTGCAGTACCTGGCGTTCTGGGCTGGGGAGCTGCAGGGCACGAAATTGTTGCTACCATCGCGCAGATTTACACTGAACCTGATGTATTGGACAAGCTATGTCGGATTATGAACGCAAGCCCTAGTATCGACTTTGTTGCTGGCAACACTAGTGACCATGATAGTGGCGGGGATGCAGAACTCGTTGGCCTGTGGGCAGATCGTAAGGTTCTGCAGCCCACGGACGGAGATTGGCCATGTCACCTTGCGTCTGTTGCAACGTGGGCAGATAAGTACAAGTATAGGATGCGCTGGTCAGCCCCTTTACATTATATCGGTGCTGTAGGGGATCATCCCCCGGATGAGTGTCTGTTCCCAGGTCCTGAGGGTTGGATGGGGAGACCAAACATCAACATTCTGGGAGGCATTTATAACACATCTAATATTCTCCTCGATTATGTCGACGGCGAAATCGACAATGTAGGACTCGCACAAGAAGCCCTCAAATTCATCATTCACTTCATTGGAGACCTGCACATGCCACTCCATCTCGTTGGACGTGATCGAGGAGGGAACAGTGTAGATGTGTGCTGGGAGGGAAGAAGGATGAATCTTCACTCGGTTTGGGACGGGTACATGATTGCGAAGGCGATTCGTCAGACGCCATATAATTATACGAGGCATTTGCCTCATGGATTTGAGCAAGTGGAGAAGAGTTTGAATGGAGCTATCTATGATTCATTCCTGAGGAGGATTATCTGGGAAGGTGTCGAGCAGAAGTGGGTGGAAGATCTGGATGAGTGGATTGCATGTCCTGCAGAAGCCGAAGAAACTGTGGGGTCAACTCTTCACCGATTTTTCCTGCCTAATTGGATTACGAAGAGAACGGTTGACGTGGCAGACACAGAGTTTATTTGTCCCTATCACTGGGCTAAACCAATTCATGCACTCAATTGCGAACTTATCTGGCCGAAGGAGCTTTCTGGAAGTGATCTACAACCCCGACGCGCCAGGTGTGCCAGGTTCCCTCACACCCTTCTTCAGGACAACGAACCCCCATATGAGCTCGATGACCCACCATACGAACTTGACAACCCAGGTTATACAAAACCTATTGAAGAACGTATGCTACTGGAGCAATTCTTGGCTCAGGGTGGTGTCCGACTCGCCGCAGTCCTAAATCACATCTTCACAGATCGGACGTCCCTGTAGTTATCTTATCTTATCTACTTAATCAATGAACTTTTTAAAATGACTCCACCATCTTGCCTCCACACCGCTCACGATGCCCATCCACGGACTTAAGTCCATGGGTAAAGCAAATCCCCCACATTTCAACATTGAAGACGTCATTAGGCCGAATATCCTGAGATTACAACCCTATAGATGTGCTCGAGATGACTACAACGAAGGCATTCTCCTCGATGCGAACGAGAATGCTATGGGTCACTCTATTTCTAGTTCAGGCCATCAATTACCGAACAAAATGCCCAACAGCTCGGATAGCCTCCCAGCTGATCTCGCAGGCACCTTGGACCTCGATTTACATCGATACCCAGATCCGTCTCATCCGGAAATTAAATCACGTATAGCTGACCTTCGTAGACTACCTTCGCCGGATTATGTATTTCTTGGTGTGGGCTCAGATGAGATCATCGATTTGGTTATGAGAGTATGCGTTGGACCGGGAAAGGAGAAGATACTGATCACACCTCCAACATATGGGATGTACGCTGTCACAGCACAAGTAAATGATGCGGGTGTTGTCAAAGTTCCTTTGGAGCTGAGCGGAAAAGATGGAGAGGGAGGAGACAATGGTAGGTTCAGTGTTCGTGTTGATAAGGCATGTAATGTTTTGTTCTGTGTTGGTTTCAATTTGTGAACACTGTCCCAAAAGATTTTGGACGCCGTTGCTGCTGATCCGAGCATCAAACTTATTTTCCTTTGCTCTCCTGGAAATCCTACAGGCACCCTGGTCTCCCTCAATGCCATACGTGCCATATGTTCTTCACCCAAATTTAGCGGGATTGTCGTCGTCGATGAAGCTTATATTGACTTTGCAAACCTAATGTCCAATGAATCCATTTCCGCCGTTTCGCTGGTCAAAGAGTTCTCAAACCTCGTCGTGTTGCAAACAATGTCTAAATCATTTGGACTGGCGGCTATCAGACTTGGAATAGCGCTCGCACAACCACCGTTAATTCAAGTTCTCTCGAATACAAAAGCTCCATATAATATATCCACTCCTACAGCTTATCTGGCGCTGTCTGCGCTTTCTCCTTCATCTCTAGCCGAAATGCAAACCAAAATTCGCACTCTGACGTCCAACCGATCTTCATTATTAGAAAAATTAGCTTCATCTGAAGCGACGACAAAACATCTCGGACAGCCCATTGGCGCAGGACAGGGTAATTTTATCATGGTCCCTGTGCTGAGTAAAGACGGGTCAGGAAGACTGGATAACAAGAGAGCGGAAAGCGTGTATAAGACGTTGGCAGAAGAGAATGGATTGGTGGTAAGATTTAGAGGGAATGAGCTAGGTTGTGAGGCATGTTTAAGGATCACAATTGGGACTGAGAGGGAGAACGAGGAGGTGGTCAAGAGACTGGGTAAGGTGTTAGGAGAGATTTAATTGGATGTCTGTATTAGGGTAACGTATGCGAGGTGAATCTACATGGATGGCCCATACATTTCAGACACGGATGGCAGGGGATGCTACGAACTCGAAAGCCTGTGTAGCCTGTCAAGAAACGATAAAAGATGATGTCCAGAGACCAGACATCAACCCTGGTACTTCTTGCGCTGCAGCATCTCCGGGGACGCATAACCTGTTGTCCCACAGAAAGTCTCCATAATTGTACTCGGATCATACTCTCGGGTAAAACCAAAACCACCCAGCTTAATCCGGCAAAATGTTCATCCAATAGCACAGTTGGAAAATTTGAGGTCCCGGTGAACGATTCTTACCTCGTGGAAGCAGAGCTAACCGAAGATGATACGAGTCTCATCCTCGGAAAGACGACTCTTCTCGTCAAATAACTCACCATCGCAGCAAAGTTCGGTGACGATCCAGATTGATGATTCTGTGACAATGACTTTGTACATCTGGGTAATATATGGGTGATGGAGTTGGCGGCGATGATGATGTATTTTGTGAGTGAGGGCAGCAGACACAGACTTTGGGATTTGCTTAATAGCGACGCGGGTCATGTGTGTCCGTACGCACTTGATAGTAGGCTCCTTGGGTTTTAGATGAGTCCTGAATCTGGCCGTGGTCCTGAGTGTCACTTGTCTTCACCAACGACCTTTCCAAGTGTATAATTGTCTACAATTCGGATTTTCGACGACAAAAGTGTTCAAGGCTGCTTCAAGACTGCGCGCGGTGGTTCTGGCTCATGGAGCCTGAAGTTCGATGATCACGGGCAGACAGTGTTGTAACAGCAATGAAAAAGGAAGAAAGGAGAGTGTGTAATACCTTAACCAGGTGAGACAATGATAGAAACAGTTAGCCCATCTGACACGGTAGTGAACTCTGATAGTGGCGTGGGAACAGAGTCGTGCTAGAATTGCGGCAGGATATAGATAATGACATCATCTAAAATACAAATACAACTACCAGTTGGACAGCAACATCTCAGAGCACTCCTATAACACTTATGAACAGACATCAAAAAATCGAGTTTAAAAAGTACATACCTTCAGACGAGGAAGGTTATAAAGAATAGCAATGTTCGCTATGGTTCGAAGTCTGCGGCGTGCATCGGCTTTACTAGATGTAAACACATAGGACCCAGAGCATTGACAATGTCGGGATAAATTATCGGAGCGAATCTGCTTGCATTTGGCACATCGAAGATCTTGGTTTCCAAAGTTAGCTTCGATTGCATGGACAACCCCAATCAACATGAACTCGATCGCTGTACGGTCATACTCCCCGTTGCAGCTCGAGCAGTACCATCTAGGCGTAGAATTCTGGCTGCTAGCCGTCAGGTCAGGATCTCGACAAAAATCAAAATCGCGGAGTGCATCACAATGAGAACAGGGCATGTTAGGCAATTTGAGAGTCTCGCACGGGTTTTTGAATATAGCCTCACTAGCAAACTCTCGTACACCCACCAACTCCAATAGATTACGCTTCATCAACCGAACCTCAACCTCGAATGCCTTGGCAAGGGTAAAAACTTCGCAAACAGATTTTATAACTTCGAGTGGAGGGTTATCAAAAGAGAGGTAGCCACCAGGCCATGTAGGAAATTCAAAGCCCTTGGCGAGCTCTTCGTCCATCATGGAATTGTGATACTGCTCTAGCACCAATCCTACAGTTTTCAGCATCTTGCGCGTCAGGCGGTGAGAGATAAAATCAGCGACACCCTCAAATTCGCTCGCCTTCGCCGCATCCCGCTGGTTATCATCAACATTATCCTCCAGAAGACGGAGAGGTTTTCTCGCGATCGCGTTGCTCTTTTGTTTGATCTTGAGGAGCTCAACCAGATAATATCGAATCATGGATGAAAAATCTTCTTGGACAACAGGCGGTAGGAATTGTTGAATATTCCAATGCATTTCGAGAGATATTTTATCAGAAGATTCAGTTGCTAGGGGATCCTCGCAATAGACGGCGGCCATATTGGCGCGATCCATGAAGATCAAAAAGTCATAGTACCGCTCCGTATTCATGTAAATGTGTTGGAACAGCTCATTGGAAGTGACAGCAGTGGTGATGTAGGTAGCGTAGGCATACGCCGTGCCAGGGGGTTTCGACGTGGCGAGCAATATATTGCTGAAGTCGGCATAAACAATTGTCGAACCTAAGCGTTTGAACTCGGCGACCATCTGAATAAACGTCTTGCGCATTAAACTATGGATAAACCGGTGAATGGTGGGATCATACAGCCCTGAGGCACTTGTACTGGCCCATCGCCAGAAGTGATCTACCGCAAGGGTAGCTGGACTCTCCGATTCACTGTGAATCTTATCGAGGAGCCAAACCTTGAGCAATGACCGAAGGATACTAAAAATCAAAGGTGAAACCTGCGATTCCGCTAACGTCAAATCTCTTTGTCCTTTTGCTTTGGAGTACTCATCAAGCGTATGAGATACGAGATCGAACGCCGTCGATCCACCGCTCCCTTCCAACTCATTAACCAGCTGTGACTGAAGAACGCTGTTCACGGCGAGATTTCTCAAAGTCACTTCGAGGCATACGTTGGAATACACGCCAGGATTCATAAATTCCGTCTCCGGAAAATCTTCAACTGGCCTCGTGTCATTCTCAATTCCCCCCAAATCGGGTCTTTCGCCAGGTGACCACCAAAGTACAATGTCTTGCTGTATCAACTTTCTCGCAAAATTGACGTCAATGCAATGAAGTGTCAGATCCCCTTCAACATGTCCTAACGGCATGTCATAATAGTCAGCAAGAGCGACCAAACGATCAATCCAACTCCCCATCGTAAGATACCGCGTCACTAACTTGGAAGCGACATGCGTCTGCCAAGGAAATATATCAAGCGTATGAGGTGCTCTCGCTTTCGGCATTGACAGAACAGGGAATTTCACCATCTTGGGGAGGTATTGGTCAAAGTACGAGTCGTCTTTACTCGATGAAATGACCAAAGTGAATGAGTTATCTTCCACCAGACCCAATTCCCGCGAGATCGCTTTCAGTGCAGTGACATCATTGCTGTGATATGCTATCGAAATTTGAAGTGTCTCAGGATATGCGTACGACTTTGGTTCGCTGTAATGTTCGCGAAATTGGCGCAGTTGGTTCATGTACTGCTCTTGAAGTCGTGGGATAGGTTGACGACGAGTCGCAGGATCAACGATATGCAAGTTGACTGATCCTCCTGGTAGGAACACGGAAAAGACATGAAGAGGAGCATTCAAAGAGCAGGCGTGATATAGAAAGATGTACTTTTTGTTTCCACTTCCCATGTAGGACTGGCGGGACGTCGAGGGAGCATAACGATCCAACTGTTCAAGATCAAAACCCGTAGCTTGAGCTCTTGTAAGCGTCATAGCTGGATCTTCTGCAGAACATGTCTTTCCCAATTTCAGGATCGCACGAAGAATAAGAGGAACCTGAACAAACATCCCCTATCAGAATTTCTTGAGTCAAGAAATGTATAAGACACTTACCTGCTGCTCGTACACCCCGTCCACATTCGGATCGTTCATCAAATCAACAAAATGCTCCCGGGTCTCATGATACACATCCTCCCTAACCGTGATTTTGTACAAATTCACACAAGGTAACCCATGCGGCAGGTTCCTTGTAACTCTCTCGTACTGATACTGGTAACCACCCTGTTGCTGTGCCTTCAGAAACATATCCTCTCTGGGCACCTTCATATGTATATAGAACATTCGCGGAATTCGAATCGGAATTGACACAAGATCAGAGTCAATCAATAACCAGAGGATAAACCGTCCGGGCGTCGAAGTTGGTCGAATTTGAACGATATCCCAACAATTTCGGGTTCGAACTTTAATGCTTTTGAACATGGAAGGCACGTTGATGCCAGGGCCATTACTAACACTGCCAGCCTTAGCCCCTACCCCTCCCATGCGAAGTTCCCTTTGTTTTCTCCATCGAGATCGCATAGCTTTGACGAAACTCGGGTAATGATGAGCAGGGTTAGGTATAGGTTCATCCTCCAGGTCTTCCTCCACCGGCGTTTGTTGACGAGTAGGCTTTCGCCTCACAACGGCAATACGAAACTTTTTCGGCGCTGCTCCCTCCACGTTCGTATCCTCTATATCCATGACCTTAGAGTTCTGGGTCTCCTCCTGTCCTTCCTGCGTCTGTCCCTCAGTCATATCCTTCTTGCCGAAAAAATCTGTCATTTTATTTTGCTTAAACTTCTCCGTTGTCTTCAGTATCCTTCTATGCAACCAATCCGGATGAGCAATCCTCGGTACAGGATTTGTAACTTTCTGCATCGCAGCAGGTATTGTTATAAGCTTCTGAACAACAGAACCCAGCCGCTCAATATAATACTCCCAATCCAAAATCGACCGCAAGTCAAGGTTGACGAGCCCATTATCCTTCAGCCATCTCCGCAGATAGAGTTGTTTGATGTTCTCTTCAGCTGAAAATATGGCAACAGGCACAGCGCGTTCAGTTACGGGTGCGCCCATGGGTTTGGCTGAGATGATAAATTTGCAAGCCAAGCCTTTATCCTTGACCATTTGGTCTCCCAAGAATTCGGCTAGCCTCCGCGCGGTACTGATCGAAGTTGACTTTTGCCCTGCATATTCAGCTAGCGTCTTGGACATACTTCGATTTTCTGCGATTAGCTCGATCAATTCTTCATCACTGAGACTCTCAGCTCGACTATACAAGACATCAAGCCATTGATCAGCGACTTGTGCAACAGCGGCGTAACACTCCTGTGTTGTTGTACCGAGAAGAAACTTTTCAAAAATCTGAGATTGGAAAATCTTGATCAACTGTAGCTCTCCCCTCCTCTTTACTTCAAACCCTTTCAACTCCGCCAATGAACCATCATCATTGAATACTGCATATCGTTTTTTCAACAGCTTATCCTCCTCCTTCGATGATGGTAATATCATCGCCTTGTACGGTCCATCCAATTCAAAAAAAATTGAATTTTCGCTATGCACCTTGTACTCCCCAGTTTCAGGATCAAGATCATGATACTGATGATTCGTGAATTTTGCGTGAACGAGATGGTTGAGCATCGTACAAGGATACGAAAATCCAATCGATTTTCCACTCTTCAGCTTGAATTTGAAATTCTCTGGGAAGACACCTGGCAGCATACACCAAATTCCATCAGTATCCAACTCCAATGGTCGACCGATCTGTTCGACAAGCGCACGAGCCATTTGAATAATCGTTGCACCCGTCAAACACGTTATCCCTGCCATTTCCATAGAGTGCCAGCGTGCGCCTTTCCGCATGACGTAGCCGTAGAAAGAGTTTAATATACATTTATGCGCCAGTTGGAGTGAGTCGTAGAGGACGATCATCTTCTTCGCTTCGTCGACTTCGGTAATGGGTCGACCTTCGCTAATGACCTCGTCGCATTTCTTCTTCCACGTTTTGAGAAGACCCTTGTATTCATAACGACGGTCTCGGAAACGACGAACAGTATCAACATAGAAAGGATTTTCCTTCTGGCATACAATAGCTTCGCGATTTTCGACCTTGGTCTCCTTGGTCTTTGTATAGACTTTACGTGAATAATCACCGAGTCGTTTATGGAGGAGAGCTGTCTGATCAGAAGGAGACAAGTCGACAAATTTGCGTTTAGGGCCATCTTGTTTCTTTGGCGGAAAATCCTCTTGATTGAGCGCGTGTTTAATCATATTGAATTCATCTCGGTGGGCAGGAAAAAACTCTCCTCTCCATGCCCACTCCAAACGACGATCGCAAGTCTTTCCAGGACGATTATGATCGCAAACTGCACAGACAGATTCATCAACCATAGAATCAGGTTGAAGTCTATTCGATAACATAATGTTGGGGTACATGGCGGCAACATCCAAATGATAAATGAGTGGCTTATCAAAGCGTCTAGGATTATCGCGCATGATTTCGAGGGCTTTCTGGATCTCTGCTTTGACCTCGTCGTAATTAGTCACATCTTCGAATTTTACTTTATTTTCCTCGACTATACAGAATCGGAGTGCAGCGTCAAGTTCCCCAACAAGCTGTTCAATTGCTGCTGGCATGATCCTGAAGTCAGTAGCAATATCACTTCGAAACACGCCTGCTTCGAGAGCTTCGACGTGGCCGCCGACATAAGTCTCCGAGGCGAGAAGATGGCCCTCAAACATATTCCCATGGGACTCTTCGTGCCTATTTGGCATGATGATATGCCCTCGATAGGCTTCGACCTGCTTAATTTGTCAGAGGGAAACAACGAAAGGGTAGATTGACGACACACCATGAGCAATGTTTCACAAAGGGTTCCGCTTCCCTTTCGCAAAACTTCGTCCGGATTGAGAGGGATAATACTACAAAGGGAGAAGATGAAAGGATGCACGTATTTCATGTAGAGATAATAAGTGGCTACGGCATCAGAAACGGAGTACTGAGCTAACACTTGAGGTTGCTCCACGGCATACCTGAAGGCTAAGTATTAACGCCTGGATTCACTACGACAACTTTAACTTACGGAGTCATGAGCTCTGGATCCAATTCTATAGGATTATATCCCAACTTTGCTGTCGTGACCGCTTTCAAGCCCTGACTTCCTTGCGGTAAGTATGAATCGCGCTTGACCCAACGGAAACAATCCATATGTGCCGCACTGTTGCTCTTGTACTCATCCTCTGGATCCTTTGCGAATCCAGTTTCTTGGTACATGTCGATCCCATTGACTTGGGCACGAGCGTCAAGGAAGGGGAAATCAAAAAAGTCTCCATTGAATGTTGCCACAACTGTGGGCTTTAGTTCTCGGATATGAGAAAAGAATCGTTGGATAGTCGCTGCCTGGAAAATCTGGGTAAGATATTAATCTGAGGACATATGGATAAGTTACCTCGTTGAGTTCATTGAAGATTATGAATGGGCCTTCATAGCCCTCCTTCGGCGTGTACTCGAAGTCATCAATGTCCTCGCTGACAATGTCTCTGTTGGTGATGAGGTAGCCTTGACCATCAACCATGTATGAAATCATCATAACCTGGTCGATGGCCTGGTCAGGGAATTTGAGAGGAGCTTTCGTGGTCTCAATATCAAAAGCCATCACGACTGGATCTGCACGCTTGACACGCTCGGCGATTTGAGAGAAACTGGGCTGGCCTTCCGTGAAGGTTACCGCATACCAAAGTCCGACGCGAATTTCGTTATCCATGGCGACACGCAGGTAGTATGGGACATCATATTCGCGCGCATCAATAATACATTCTCGAGGATCTCTATCACGAGTAGAGATCTTGAGTGATTGCTCGTTAAATTCGCCCTCGAAACCAATATCTACATTGGCACCTCCTGTTGTTGCACTGATAACCTCGGCATATGCATCGACTGCATCACGTTTGGCGCCGTTGGTTTGAGCAAGAGCGACTACATCGCGTCTGACAGAAAGCAAGTCGCTGACGTTGTGAAAGCACAACTGAAGGTACAGCCGACGATGTCCCATGAGATGATTTGGTAGCTTGAGATCTTCCTTCTTGTCACGAGTTATACGTGAAATCAGACCTTCGTATTTCTTGCGAAGCCATTCTTCCACAGCTGTTTCTGTCCCAGGCTACTGGAATTAGAGCGTGAAATGGTAACAGCGAATAGCGAACTTTGCATGCAATACAGAAGTAGGGCTCGTATTGAAACGTGCATTTGAACATTCCTCCATCATCTTGAATAAAATAAAAGTCTACTGCCGCCTTTCCTGATGGCCAGTCTATACTGTTCACGAGTGTCTTTACCCATGAGCTGTAGATGAATAAACATCAATGTTAGGACTTACTGGGCGCATGTTTATCAGCCATCCTTCTCGTCGTGGACCCTCCTGCACCCGAGAGAAGCCCAGTTTCGCGTCAATTTCATCGTTGAGAGCGACTTTTTCGAATTTTTCCCCCAACAGAGTACCGTCGTCTTCACGTTTGGGAGCTGGAGAGTCGCTAGGGAAAGAATTGCCGCCGCCTCGTCCTCGTCCTCGTCCTCGGCAACTGTACAAGTATCCTGCACCTCTGTAGGCAAACCGGGTGCTTGAGCCTCGTTTACCACGGTTTGACGAAAGGCCGAAGGAGCCTCGTCCACGAGCCATACTAACTGTGCTTTGATATGTTCTGTCACGCGCTCTATCAATCACACGTCACATCCCATATTTATCAATCCCAGTGTTCGAACATTGAGAATGTTCGTCGATCGCAAAACATCCTTCAAGCTTCCTCCCACTCCGATAAGAGACAAACTTATTACCCAAGAATTAAGGCGTACCAAGGTCTCAAAATTCTTTGTTTCTTTTTCCTGTATATCCTGACTTCTTTTCCAGGCGCTCGAGGAACAGAAACGCGTTTGTGCTTATTCTTTCTCTCTTTAACCCAGACTCGAACCTGATAGGTTTTAGCGACGTGCGCAACGTTTTGACTCTAACAGAAAACTCGATCTTCTCGCTGGTCTTTCGCTCGGCCAGTCAGATGACGATGAGGACGATGGCGACGAGCCCGGTGATACTACAACATTAGACCCAGCTATGTTCACACCAGGAAGCATTGTACCTTATCCATCCATGAGAGAACCACATCAACCTCCTAATGCAATTTCTGGCTCACTGAAACCTTTCGAAAATGGTTCCAACAGCTCAGAAATGACGACGAAAGGCACAAACCGAAAACGGAAAAAGAAGAACAAAAAAGCAAGCAAATATGCAGACAAATGTATGTATGCAGAGCTGTTGGAAATGTATGAAGACAGTACCTGGTCTGATGTTGACGGACTACCGGAAGATCTGGAGAGGGGATGGGTAGCTGTTGGGCCTGTTCCAGTAGGCAAACGATGTCTTTTAGTTACCCATCAATCGTCAGGGACCACTGGTATCGGTAAATTTTCGTCTTTTCTGAATCTTTTCAGATTGACTGATATTTCATAGCCCCAAATACGACATTACGGTCGAGATTACTTGGAAAGACCCTGATACCACATTTTCCTTCGATCCTTCCTCCTTCGACTGTATTGGACTGTATCCTTGATGTGAATTGGCGCGAGAACGGGATTTTACATATATTGGACGTTCTCAAATGGAAGGGACAAGATATCTGTGATTGCGAAACGACCCTCCGGTGCGCTTCATGCTGTAGTCTTTATCCTATGCCTTGATATCATCTCTCAAGTTTCTGGTGGCGAGATACTCGGCTCGGTGAACTGGGACAGATTTCACTGGTCCCGGCATCATATACCAAAACACGTACCGACATATACCAGTTTCCATATCCAACTAGGCTTAGACCGGTCCCTTATCATACGGATACAACATATCGCACTCTTCTCGAATACATCATCCCTCTCGCTAAAACGCCTCAATCATTTATAATTGACGTACCCAATATCTCAATGTCACTATCACAAGCGCCACGTCCCGACAAAACCGGGAGACGTGGTCTAGAAGACGAGATGGACGTCGAACTGCCCGCGTCTCACTTTGGCATGAATCAAGCCACGCATCAGGTTACTGTGACTATAGAATCTGATGGACTTCTTCTGTACGTCGCAGAAGCGAGTTATGAAAGTGGCACAAGTCCATTGAGCAGTTGGATCCCCATCGTGTCATGTGAGGATGCTCAAGGGGAAGAGTATCATCAAGAAGCCAAACGAATACGGGAGCATAGGCAAGTCAGTGGACCACTAGCCGTTTTTGAAAGGTGCATCATTGTCGCTTCCGGTACCGCTCAGCGATAAACTGACAATCTCTTATGCATCCAGATTAGTTCAGTACCGGTTGCAAAAGGGTAGACTGAATGGACCATCAGTGGCTCTGGGAAGTGTTAGAATTGGACATGGTGTGGAAGTGGAAATGGACTAATCTCATAACTTGCTATCGTAATACTAAACATCATTGATCATTTACGTGTACACGTCATTGATCTCCCCTGAGATATGCACTATCAATCAGGAAGCCGATTCACTATCGCGAAAATCAGTATATGGAGACATGATATCGAGTTGATCGTTCGTAATTTCGTAAAGCGTATCAGTTTAATGGAGAGAATAATGTCTCTGCGGGACAGGTGATCAGTAGCACAGTTGAATTGCACAGTAGCACTCACTCGCAAAGAATTGCCTTTCAATTGAATTACGGGGATGAAGACCAGAAAAAGAGCAGAGACAATGCTAATGTTACAAGAATCAAAGAATTTCCTCAAGTCATCGGAGAGATAAACCATACGCAGCTTCAACTCCATAAGTCTGGATAGCACCATATCTTGCGGCCCAAGGGACCTGGAAATAAGCTACAGCAAACCCGCCAAGGATACGGGCTAGAGTGATCAGTGCTGAGACTTCTCCCTGAGTGAGAAAAAGCGCAGCAAATAGGGATATGGAAATTAGTGCACTAGACGATACAAGAAACCTTGGATCAGAGAGCGGTGCTTGTACGTACCTGATTCTTGGGGAAGCAATCATTGAGGTATGCATATACCACGACAGTCATGATCATAATGGAAAATTCCGCAATGCCCCATCCCATGATGATTGCTACAGGTGGAAGGTGATTTTGGAATGATGCTCCGATGACGAGGAAACCACAAATGAATAATGGAATGCCGAGGTAACATGCCCTGATGAGGTTATATGTCAGGAATTGAATCAACGACAAGATACAATAATTGACCAGAACCGAGATTCAGCTTCATGAACACCGCTATTTCTTCGAATTCCACGTTCCATTATTAGATCATTGAGGAAGTGACCGACGATTTCACCAAGGAGCACCGCTACCTGTCAGTCGTCTCGTCAGAATGGCCTTAATTGTGCGAATAACCAACGAACAATTGGTGTCGCATAGAGAGCCGATATTATGATACCGTTAAATCCATAGCCAAATGGAAACGGTTCGCCAAGAAACACAGCATTAGTTACCTATGGAAGGAATGAGACGGAGTAACATTGAATAGAATATGAACCTTACGTTGATACCGATGCCGAATCCAAAGACAGCAGCCTCAAATATCAAAATAGGAAGTACATGGGGACGCCACACTATTCGAATGGGATCCGATACTATTTGTTTCCAAGGAGGACGATGATTTGCCATCTTCCAACCTGTTATACCAACTAACGTTTCGATACGGTTGCGAAGTCCGGTAGTCACCGGAGTAAGAATCGGTTCCAGGGTGCGATCGTATATTCTACAATATGCATCAACGTAAGATTTTTTTGATTTCGTTCATGAACACTTACGTCTCCTTCATGAACAACGCTATGAGAATGATGACGAAGGCAGAATAAAAACATCCAGTTGCATATGTCCATCGCCAATTTTCACGTGCAGCAAGGAAACCACAGGCAAAAGGCGAGAGGAAGGGAGAGACAATAAAACCAAATGTCCAGGAGTTGATCTAAAAATATCTTGAACAGCTAGTATATTCCAGGCGATTGATGACATACTCTCTTTGCTTGTTGGTGGAAAGGATACATGTCTGTTACAATAAAGAGGCCCTTATAGTATTCACCTTAATATATGTCTGTCATCCAACAGGTTCCTGAAAAGCTTACAGTGACCTGTGGTGTCGTTCTTTGGATGTGATCAGGAATCAACCACAAGGAGAAAAGACCAATGACTCACGCAAAAAATGCACTCAAGCAGCGCATGGCTTGAGATAGTTGCATGTCAACATGGTAAGTATGAAAAATGATCGGCCAAGGGAACACGTACCAGCAAAGGTAGGGAGATTGGGAGCAAATGTACAGCCAATAAGGAACCCTAAACCCAGTATCTTCGAAGGGTTTAGTTTAAGTACATACTGTATGGTGCGACAAACATTCACCTGTGACCAAAAAAGCACTGGAAGACGTCCGAATTTCCTCATCGCCATCACCGCGAATATACCACCGACACCTATCAGAAAGATACTCCAGCTATAGGCCTATCTTCAACTTGACTCGAAAGACATCATCATGGTTTGGGTACTTACTTTGAGGAGACATTGTTGATCACGTTAACATTTGTGTTGAACGCCTGCGCCAAGGGAAACAATGCAGCGATACCTGAAAAGAAAAAAAGTTGAAAATCTGAAAGCAATGCACCGAGAGCAGTATATACCAAGACCAGAATCAAAGTCAGGGACAATAGATACGAGGATGAGGATCAACAAATGGACGGTTTTCTGCCATTCTGACCAGTTCTGAGGATCCAATGGTGAGTCCGTTGGTTGTGGCCAAAGAATTTTCGTCCCGTCTTTCGTCAACTTGAGTCTCGAAGCTATCTTCTCCCCCAGCTCTCTCCGTGCCTCTCTGTTCTCAGACGAGAATGCATCAACATTAGTTTGAAGCCATCAGCATACCTCACCACGCACTCTGGATCAATAATCAAGCGACCAGCGTTTTGTTCATGATACAAACAAGGGTTAAATCTGGCAGAATCGCTCTCACCCGAGAGAGACATAAAGTCGCTGGAGGGATATCCGGGAGAAGCACCTATTATATGGTGGCTGATAATTCATTTGGTCTTAGCCAATCAGGGATAGCTCAAGGCGAGACACAAGATGGCGTTCAAGAAGCTAAGCCGCATCAAGAGCCTATAGGACTTATAGGGGATATCACTAATGCTTTACGAAGAGCTTGCTTTCCTCACCAATGGGCCCTAGGTCCGTCAATAAATTGTTCCGCCTTTGAGATGACCCACTCTTACCTTGCTAGGTTCAGTACAGGAGTTACTCACATTCAGTGCCTTACAGTTTCTTCGGCACTCATTGGAATCAAGTCTGTGCCTTAGCTTACTAGTATATTTTAGCATCATTTTTGTACTGCTATGAGCCCCATAGATTTGATTTATATCTGTTCCCGGATCCTGACATCTACACTCCCCTTCTCTCTCTCCATCTCTTGGGACAGTGGTATGGACTTGAGTTGGTTTACGGGCTGCAATTTCGACGAGTTGCAAACATTTGATAATGTCCTTATAGTAACATACTTGTCAGGAAGACTCGAGAATGATTTTATTTTCCCTGTCAACGACGTTGACATTAACATCCAGCATTTGAATATGAATCACTGAGCTGAACTCTTGACGTTGCACCTAGATGACTTTGGGTACCTGAATTTATCACAGCGCTGGAATGTCACCACTGGCGATCGACGGTATACTCAATCATCGTGCTTGGGTCCAGATTTTCAATGGGTCCAGATTCTCAGTGGGTCCGTGGGACAAGTTGTCTATCTTGGTTCACAAAAGCCGATTTCCCCCATGGCATTCTTTCCCGTCAACACCGGAAATTCAAAGGCACACTGGTTTTATGTAAGTCTCTCGGCTCAATGTTCATGAACAGTCACTTTCATTGCGAGAATCCTTCCTGCATGACATAAAAACACTGAAGGGAAAGAACACGATCATCGTGATAATCGTAAATGAAAAATTCAGAGAGAATAATGCGCCGTCAACATAATGAGGAAAACCAATGAATTGATTGATAATCTCAGCAAGCATCTTACCCTCAAATCTCTTCCTTTCCACTGTGTTAGTGAAATGACTGATAGAAAAAGTCCTATCATGATTCTAGTAGGTTGTAAGCAGAAAAACTCTTGACGCATGGGAAGTTTTGCTCACGCTGCCTCACATACGAATACCTGCATCGCGCCATTTTTTTTACGTGCCCAGGACACTTGGAGATACGCCAGACTATACCCTGATCATCGCATTACAAATGACCAGTCTCAATATTTGATGAATGGCCTCATCTTCAGGTGTTCTGGCGAGATTGGTTAAAGCGCTAATCTCACCGTACAAATGAAATTCGGTCATATTGTGAACCGTCTTGGCAGACAAAGCTTATACCTGATGTTTGGGAAAGCAGTGAGTACCATATGCAGGTACCACCATCGTATTGATCATTAGTGAACTTGGCAATACCCCAACCCCATGATGAGGGCTGCGACGTTGAGGCGATTTTGGGTAGCAACGCTCATCGCTTTTAATACAGTCATGTACAGAGGCAAAGTGACATAACAGGTCCTGATTAGATGTCAACCAATCTCCAAAGGAATGGAGAACTAAACGACAATACCAAAGACGACTTTCGGCCTCGAAAACGCTGCTGTTCCTCTTGATAGAGGTATTCATGATCCAATCATTCAAATATCGACCGGCGAGCTCTTCAGCAATGATGAATATCTGGAAATACTTGAATCAAGTCGAAGACGCAAGAGTAGTGACGAAACTTACCACAGGTGTGACATATGTACCTGCAGTTGCGAGCTGGCCGAAGTCAAACCCACTTGCTTCTATAGGGTTTCTCAGGAACACGATAATCGTTACCTAGATACCTCCATATCCTAAATATCATTTGCACACCCCGAAGGCCATCTACAATGGTACTCACATACCCAGTAGGAAGGTGTTCCAATTTGGAAAAGGGTAGATGATAAATCATGTTTTCAGACGGCTATATTGGTGATACTTACTTCGACGTCAAATTGGTTCCGGATGTGGTATTGTGTCGCTTAGCCGAGGGAAACAAGGATGCACAAGGATGTAACTCGTGGAAATTTTGACAGTCATTCTAACCTTATACTGTTCCCCACGTCCTCTGAAATCGCTCACCGACGCCAGAGTCAAAATTTGGTACGAATGCTGCAAGTACGATGACCAGTAACTAGATGTTCTGCATCTGGACCAATTTTCAAGATCTCTCTCTGAGTTGATTGGTTGAGGATACTTTTGTTCCGTCTTCAGGCGAGCAGCGACCTCTTCATTCATTTCAATCTTTCGCTAACTGCGCGGTCTCACCACTACGTCTCAACAGCGTTCTGGAGAACAGGAATACACGCTCGGGATCAACGATGAGGCGACCATTCTGCTCATGGAACGCGAGCAGGTCGATTTGTAGGCAACCACTATATTGTGTCTTGCTCTCGTTTCTCATTGATTTTGCTCTCTTCTGACATGAATGGGAAATGGTTGATAGTAAAGGGTTAGTGAACGGTATACATTGCATATAGAAGATACCGAAAATCTACATGTTCCAATTGACCGAAAAGGGAATTCGCTGATTGCCGAAAATTCCCTCGGAACTCATTGTTCTCCTTAATCGATATACTACTTACTCAAACGACCACGTACCCAAAAATCCGTTGAGTTACTGCTCTAAATAACAATACTAGGAGATAAGCCTCAGTGCCACGAGTACTGAGGGACAAAGAGAACATGTATCGCTATATGAGGCAAAAAGAGTACATCTTTACCATCAGTTACACTCTGAATCCACAAGTCACGTACAGTGGAAATGTTTTATCCTAACCCAGCACACAGCTTCGAGGGACGCACAGGAACGGCTGGGTAGTCGTCGTCGTACCGTAAAAACGCTTGCCGCCAGGCCTGCTTTGCTTCCCATCCTCGACCCTGACCCTGCTTGCACCGCCATCGTACACGTGCCTGGTATGGATCGGATCGGCAGCACTTGGCCCAACAAGGCTCGGTTTTATGTCAGGTGGACCACGTGTCTGACCTTGGTTGCTCCGGTCTCCGGTCCCGTAGAACACGACGAGGATTTGGGACTACGCGCGCCGTTCCAAGGTCCATAGACTCCTATACAGTCTGATACTGTTCCAGCTGATCTGCTTCGCCGTCGGGTCCTTCTTCCTCGTCCGACACGAGTTCGAGATAGTCTGGGGACTGACCCCTATCATGCTATGGATGCATTGCCTCACCTTCCTCGAGGCCACCGTGCGGCTGCTCTGCTGCCGGCTGTCACTCCCCGGCCGCACCCCGTCCTCCGTCCTCCGCGAGTGGACGTCGGGCGAGGTCTGGGTGCTGACGTTCGTGTTCGCCTGCATCGCCGGCTTCGCATCCGTGGCCTCCTCGACCATGATGTACTTCGGCCTCGCAAACAAGTTGGGCGGTCAGCTGTTTATGTAGGAGCTCATGTTCCTCCAATGCCTGTCCTTCTGGGTCGTCGTTCAGGTCACCATGGGGAGATGATATGGGAGAGGAGGCTGACCTTCATTGCGTCCTCCTTCGTGCGATTTGCGGATGCACCTCTCGAGTCGGAGAGCCAGAGCGCCACTGGGATAACTGTCGTCCCCTGCGATCTCGAGAGCATGATCCTGTACGTTGCCTTTGACCGGCCGGTCGAGCTTTTGCTGTTGGATGATCTAACCGCCAAGACAGCATCTCCAACATCAGGAGGAAGGGCTCTGACGTGTGCTCGGGCTCTTGCACCAGCACGATCGGTAGCTTCAGCACGTACGTCTACCTATCAACCCGCCCGAGTCACAGCTGTTCTGACCTTTGAGCAAAAGCGTGTGTGCCACGAACGGGAGCGTGTCAAGTTGCCACTGAGGCTACATAAGCCAGTCGTCATCGATGACGAATACTGGTTATAGAGGCCTCTGAAATGCTATTCCTTGAAAAGTATATAAGGTAGCCTCACAGGCCCTCGAGATAGCTCAACAAGAGATCACATTCATTTAACCCTAGTCCTTGCTCAAGCACGACAGAGCGTCAGCGCGAGTCTGGAAGGATCGGGCCGTCAAGTCGAGACAAGGTTGGTCAAGTACGTGTCGTGTCCACTCGGCTCCGTCTTAACGTGATCCTCTCTGACCGATCGGTCGAGCAGGATGAGGAGCGTGTCCTCGTCGCCTTCATATTCGGTCGGGGATCCCGATTCGAGCCCGCCTTCGTATTCGGTTCTGGCCCGAAGCAGTAGCCATGTCGATACGACGCAGCATGTATACGTCTTTCTAGATCTAGTCTTGGACTGTGCGTGTGCGCTGTGCACAATCCTGACTCGGCCAAGTAGGGCGAACGCCGATAGCGAGACCATCCCGGTGCTTCTGGACGCCGCGCCGCCTCCAGAGACTTAAGCCACCCGGTACGTCTCGAATCTCAAAGCTTTGTTATGCTGCTGACAGATATGTCGAAGCGGCACCCCACCAGAGTGCAAAAGCGACGTCGCAGCACCCGAAGGTGATGCTTCCGAAAGACGGGGAGCCCGAGCGTTCGAGTCGAGGTGACGCGCTGTGTCGATGGAGCCAAATCTATGCGAGCGTGTCCATGCAATAGAGTCAAGGCCATGCGACTGCGCCAGCGAGAATGGCGGTTCCTGTATTATTTATTTTCGCTCATCCTCGCAACTAGATTTTCTTTCCCCGTTTTTCCTTGACTTCGACCGTGTGTGTTACTGTCTCGTGGGTTATGTCCAGATGAAAGATCTCTTCACTTTGAGTGCGCTGCATGGATCAGAAAATCGTCTCTCGGTCGATCCAAGCTTGATCGTGCGGCCACGATGGGATGGATGCTGGTCTGTCTCATGCTTGTGCGCGATGGGATGTGGATTTTTGGTACGAGGCATGTCGTCAGTAGCCACAGGACAGATATCTATCTGCCCAACATGAAGCTGCAGCCGGGGATGTGCCCCACGTGCTCGTGCTCGCTCTGATTGAACGAAATTTCGAGGCCAAAGACTTCTATTTAGCCGAATGGCAGCTTGCGCTCTTGTTGTGTGCGACACGAATACGCCCGTCACAAACGAGCAGAGCGGGGAGAAAGCATTTTGAGTTGCACTCTTGGAAAGCGACAACGTGAAAGACCATACAACCGACACGCTCGAAGCCGTCTGCCATATCCCAAAGCGCCACAGGGCGCAGGGCGCCGTGCGACCAAGGGCTAGAAGTGCGACCGATAAGCCAAGAGATCATATTATGATATGTCAGACGTGGAGTATTTGCCTTGACTGGTGGCTGCTCACTACAAGGGACGAGTACTATTTAATTTTATTAGGTAGAGCATATAGTAAAGAATAAATATTAGATCTATATGAGGTTTTCATCCAGGCCTACAGCCTGGCTTGATCCCTCTACTAATTCTGAATGATTAAGTATATGTTGAAGTCAGTCTACTATGCTCCCTTCTTTATGTGCATTCTGTAATGTTTCTCAAACCACAGTAGAAATCAATCTCAAGTCCATTTAAAGGATGAAGTAAACTCAGATGACACCTTAATGGGTGATCAACTGAGGGACTAGTTAGGCTGCTCAACTTATTATATAACTGTGTATGTCTTAGTATGTTGTGTCTCAGGTAATAATATACCATGTCTCACTAACACAATAAAAGTGAAACCCTCATGAGTCAGTCCACATCAACACTCCCCCTGGACTGACACATTCATAACTCTTAGATTGAGTCCCATCTGATGTACACTTGTTGATAGCCATAGCAAAGGCCAGTCTGACTGGGAATTGAAGTCTCTTAAGTGGCATAGGCAATGTCTCTGTATTAGGTAATAGCCTGATTCTTGGAATCAACACAACCGTCCTGTCAGGAAGATGGGGAGCAATGTGGGAAGGCTAGAAATATACTAGGAATTACTGTGAATATACTATAAATGCACACTCCAGGTTCCAGAAAGTGATGCAAAGAGTGGAGTCAGAGAGTAGAACACACTACTAGATGAAATAAGAGATGTTGCTCTCCAGTCCCATGGTTTTACAGCTGATCTGGAGGGAATGTAGTGATAACAAAGGAGTAGAATGACCTTGGCCTCAGCTTGTGCACTGTGCCTCAATCTCCTGTCATGTGTGTGGTCATTTATTTCAGAGTAGTGGAATATCATCTAAAAGAGAGGTAAATTTAGGAGTAAGGAGTTTAAAAGGTATATAGCAGAGGGAGAATGCTACAAGAATATAGGGAAAGTGACTTTAATCTACAAACTAGGGAATTACAATATACTAGTGGATGTTATGAGACCCCAAAAGAGGAAAGAAGTTCTTGTGCATTTGAGCATCTAATCCAAAATGTTATGAGAGCCCCAAACAGGAAAAGGTTTCCCACACATTTGAACACTTAATCCAAAACCTCAAAGCATACAACGGAGTAAGGATATAAATAGGGTAGGGACTCAGTAAGTCAAATCACGTGACAAGGTCAGGTAATCATAGAACATTCTGGAAAGGAAATGTGATCACAGGACTCTAGGGTACAGCCA
>Ga0153924_1000313_pt1 | contig 31541 bp, 33 predicted proteins | sample TSNJ008MetaG_FD_104709 | JGI IMG/M metagenome (GOLD analysis project Ga0153924, IMG submission 104709) | Attine ant fungus gardens microbial communities from New Jersey, USA - TSNJ008 MetaG | ecosystem: Host-associated > Fungi > Mycelium > Unclassified | place: USA: New Jersey, Wharton State...
CAGGAACAGGATGTTTGGGTACTAGTGGAGGGGGCGATTGGGAGATAGGAGGCCCAGTAGGTATAATGGGTGTGAGTTTCGGTGCTCCTACAAGCACAGGCGCTTGTGTGGGAGGTGTAGGTTCAGTTTCTTTTGCAAGCACAGGCGCTTGGGTAGGAGGTTCAGCAGGTGTAGGTTCAGCAGGCGTAGGTTTTGTTTCCCCTGCAAGCACAGGCACTTGTGTAGGAGGTTCAGCAGGTGTGATAGGTGCAGGTTTCATTTCTCCTGCAAGCACAGGCGCTTGTGTGGGTGTTTCAGCAATGTATGCGGTTTTCTGTACATCAGCAGGTTTAAGCGCTTGTGTGGGAGATTCAACAGGTGCAATAGGTGCAGGTTTCGTTTCTCCTGCAAGCACAGGCGCTTGTGCGGTTGGTTCAGCAGATGTAATGAGTGCGGTTTTCGGCACTTCTGCAGGTGTAGGCGCTTGTGGGGGAATACTGCCTAAATTAGATGCTGCAGGGCTTGAAGGTTCTTGCTTTGGAGCAATAAGAGGCTCAGCGGGCTGGGAAGAAGCAGGGGCTGCTTGTTCGAGGGGAGGTGTGGAAACCAATGGAGCTTGCGTTTTCGCGGGCTCAGTCGCAGACTCTGGCTCAGGCGCCGACGACACGATTGAAGCTGATTTTGACGCGTCATCTTCTTGCTTTGACGATTGAGTCGGAGCTGAATCAAGCTCAACAGAAGGCTTGGAGGCATTCTCAGTCTGGGTTTGAACCTCCTCCTCTTCGTCGGCCCCTGAAACAGGCACACCAGCGAGCGGTGAGCTGCGAGCAGGACGAGTATCCAACCGATTAGATCCGATCGTATGAGAAGGAGGCGTTGGATTTGGAGGCACAGAAACAGGAGTCAGTGAGGAACTATGTGAAAGAACTCTTAGGTGTTTCGGAGGTGATCCAGGAGGTGTTGTGCTTTCTTCTTGCGGCGGCACATTGGGCACCTCTACTGTAGAGGACGTAGACACCTCAACTAACGGGACTTCTGGTTGAGGTGTAGGCGATGGAGATTCCTTATAAGGAGCAGCAGACGCCTTTCCCTTGTCTACAGTTTCATCTTCTTCATCAGATTCTTCATCATCTGTCGGTGGACCACTCGAGAAATCTGAAGATAAGAAAGAACGTATATCGTCACCTTCTTCGTCGAATCCTTCACGAGACTTCTCTGCAGCGACATCAACAAACGATCCTAAGGAAGACACGGAAGCTGTACTAAAAGTCGTCTCGCGTTCGCCAGGTGGTGGACCCTTAGGGGTGGTGCTTTCCTCACCGGGTGGCGGGCCCTTAGGAGTGGTGCTTAATCCGCTGGGTGGAGGGCCTTTGGGGGTTGTGCTTAATTCGCTGGGTGGCGGACCCTTGGGGGTGGTGCTTTCCTCTCTAGGGACGGTCGATGGAGGAGGTGTTGTTATAATCACTGTTTCCAAAGGATTAGTCGTGGCCTTAGGTTTATTTGGTGTTGACGGTCCTTGGTCAACCTTTGACGATGATTCTTCATCTTTCGCTTCCTTCAATAATTCAGAAAATGACTTCGATCCAGTCAAGGCAGAGAATCCCGAGGTAGCAGCACTGAATGCACCGAATCCACCACTGGACGGAGCCTTGGTCAGTGTTGTTGGTGTTGTTGTCGTGGGCGCAAAGGCTGATTTAGCTACACCTAATTTTGGTGGCATGCCAAACGCCGGATCACCCGCAAACTGTGGTTTGGCAGGACCGAGTTGGGAGGGAGCTCCAAAACCACTGGACATGACTGTGGTGGTGGGTGCTCCTGCTGCGCCAAGATCATCAAACACGGTAACAGCAGGAACTTTAGCATCGGGTTTCCTGAAGAATGGCGATGACTCTTGCAGAGGTCCAAATGCACTAAATTTCGCTGATGACTGCTGGAGGAAGCCTGGAGCAGGAGCATTTGAAGCGGTTCCAGTTTTTTTTCGATCCAAGGGTAAATCAGAACTTGATAGTTCCGGAGACGATGGAGGGGACACAATGCCAGAAGGCGGCCCTCTGACTCGGTTCTGAGATATACTTTCTCCTGTGTTTTTTCTGAGCTCAAAGTTGGAGGTATTATTGGAGGCATTGTTTGCACTTCCGAACACAAGAGATCCCTTTCCCCATGAACTTGATTCATCTTCGCCAGACGCAAACGGTGACCTTGCGGTGGTCTGCTTAAGTACCGACCCAAACGGACTCGCTCCACCAGTTGCGAAGGCAGCAAAACCACCGGTTGAAGGGACAGCTGATGCCGCAGAGCTGAACGTTGAAGGAGCCGAGGCAAACGCAGCAAAACCACCGGAACCTTGCGTAGCCGGTATCACTGGCTTCCCAAACCCTGTTTGACCGAAACTTGCTTGACCAAAACTCGGCTGACCAAATGCTGAAACAGTGGGCGCAATTTGAGATCCGTTGGCGGACGATCCAGAGTTTAGATTGCTGAAAGCACTATAACCTTGTGCTGGCTTGATTGGACCTCCGAAAGCGGAGATTCGCTCCGTAGGAACAAACGCATCGCTGCCGTCACCTCTAAAACCGGATGTGGCGCTGTCTGACATGGAGGTTTCCTGCATCATTTCATCTATAGGCAAGGCGGGTTGAGAAGCAGACTGCGTGGTGTTCATGCCAAAATTAGGTGTGTTGAAAAAATTGTTGGGTTGGGCATTAACGTTGGCAAATGCATTGCCTGAACTCATGATACCCGAGCCTGATTGCGATGCCGAAGGATCAATGGGGGCGCCCCAGGAAAGCGGACCAAAGGAAGTAGGATCTGAGGGAAGCGAAACATGGCTAGAGGGGTCCGAAGGCATTGCAAAAGATTGTAAGCTTTCGTTGATTATAGGCTGAGAAATTTGCTGCATCTCCGAAAGAGCGTTTGCTGCTACCTTGTCGTCCATCACAACATCCTGGGAGACGCTTGATGCTTGTATATTCATACCCGTACTGACCATCAATGGATATGGCTTGGAATGCTCCAGATACCACGCTTGTAACGAACCGTCGGTCAAGTAAGCATATAGAATAGGTGTCTGAACCCTCAAGTCAGTCAGATCCACATCAAATACCATGAGAGTTGTCTCTCCAGTCTGCCGGTCTAGAGGTAATGATATGGGATTCTCTTGAGATTGTTGATACCATTGCCCATTATGGCCACCCAAAATCTCTAAATCCACAGATGCTCGATCACCGACCACAACCAAGGACTTATGTTCTGAAGCAGAATCTTCATCCCAGTGGGGCAAAATGAGAGCATGAGTTTCTTGGTAACGATCACTCATGGTAAAGGGGTGTGTAGCGCTAAATACAGTCAAATTATTTGACTGTATGTCCAATGAAACTATTTGGTGAACTGGGTCTCCTTCATTTTCAATTTGCGGCGCGTAAGTCAATCTGAAAGAATGACCTGGACTGAGCCAGTTCAGACCAATTAATCGTCCCTCCGCAGCAGGAGGGATGTGTTTGCTCAGGGTAGATTTGTTGTTTAGAGCAAATGTCAGGGTGTCACCGGTTTGTAAACCAATGGCGAGGTGCTTGCCCTTAGGAGACCACGAAACTTGAAAGAGCATGAGTCAACGATCCAGTGACAAATCCTCATTTTCTTACCGACTACTGCACCAACAGATGAATTCTTGGGAGACCAGCCTCCTAACAGCTCTAACATAGTGTTCAGCAGCTCCACTTTACCATCACTTAGCACAACTGCAATTGTATCAATGAGGTAAGGTTCCGATCCTGGATTCGGAGCGATTTGTCGCAACGCCGCAGTAAGGTTTTGGTATTGGCGGGTGCGAATTGGATTAACATAATCAGAGCCAGAAGAGAACAACATTGTTGTGTCATAAGCAAGAATCACCCCGACGTCGAGGCCTACTATCAGTCGTGTTCCATCATGGGCAAATGCGAGGATAGTAGGAATTCCACTTGGCATAGTAAGGTCTCGCTGTGGAAAGAAGAGTACCTGTTCGTCCTCATTGGCATTATGAATCGCTTGCCGCAAATGCTCAAGAGTAGAAAGTATAACATCTGCGTAGGTAATGAGATGATGACTTTCTTTCATCGACCAAACTTCGCTTCACCATGAGTATTTTCAATCTTTCTAATAGCCGCGAACCACCCTTTCGAGTTGGTTACTGCTAAAGGCCGATATGTTAGCCAAGATTGGCATTCAAATGGATCAGAGAAGTAAACGCGAGTTGCTTTGTTGACAAGACGAAAATTCGGGAACTACCACGAGTATGATGAGCCAAGAACATGAACAAAGCTGATACCCACATTGAAACCATCTGACGGACAAGACCTCCGTGTCAAGTTGACACGAGACTGAGGAATAACAAGTGGGGTAAAAAGCTCCGTGGTAGACATTTACAGAGAAAAGGCCCACTGTGGGCCGGACACAATTGAGAACAGGATCACGTGCGGAACAGACAAAAGCACTGGTTGTTAGTGCAAGTAATTATCTAATCATGATCTTCGATTGATAAACGCCTTAGGTCATTCCCGACTCAACTGATATCAAAACACTATTTGTTTGGATAGTAATACCTCGATTTCTGTCCCTTGCTGATAAGGATTTGATTCCCTATCATTTTCACGATATCTGCTCGTTGAATATCATCATTATGATTACTTACCGGCACAGAGTAAAGCAAATCGGGACTATATCTAACACCATTCACCTGGGAGAAAATTTAGTTGACAAAACTATATTCATTCCCAATCTCGACCGGCCCGCCGTTTCGACTGAGGAGACCTGCCTGTCGAACTCCTCCCATCTTTGCAAATCGTGTGGAACGCAGTATATATTGAATGTTCATAGTGTCTGAGCACTTTAAGATCATGTGTTTTCGGAGTAGTGGTGCTGTCTTAGATTCAAGATTTGACATTGGCCGTCATGGATCCCACAGTATTACGACACATCCCCTCCCAAACCAAATCCAACCTCGAGTTTCTTGCTCCACAAGAGCAATTGGTTGATATTGAATATCACAATCTTCTGGACAGGCTCACGTCAATTGCAAGTGTTCCTACAACGGCCCCCCTGAGTCCCTTTCCAGTAAGAGGTCTCAGCCCAACATCCGAATCCCATATACTTTTTCGTGCTCGGGCTGTATAATGAACATGGCTAGGCAAGTCCTCCCTACCGAGCTTACCCAATGAAAATCTGATTCATATCGAGAATCCGGGTGATTTATTCTTTTCTCCCGGTGATATCATTGAAGTCCGGAAGGAGATCAACGAGGATTGGTGGGAAGGACTGTGTAATGGGAGGTCTGGTTTGTTCCCTTCTAATCACGTTGAGAAAACCCTTGGCTTTCCAGCTTCATCCACGAAGACTCCTCCCGCTTTGACAGGAGAAAAGTTTTCTTCCCATATCCCGACTCCGAACTACCAACCCCAGTACCTTACATCCAGTTCAGGATGTACATATAGACCGATACCTGTGCCTCACACAGACCAGGTTTTCCACGCTACGAACGAAGCTACTGTGATCATTAATGAACAACCAACGTCCTCAAAACGGAAAAGACATTTTTTCCACAGCGGCTTAAGGAGCACTGTATGTGATTTAACAATACCCTCCAGATCGAATGTAACGATCCGTTTAGGTTGCTCAGTCTTCAATTGGTGGTCCGGGGTTTGGAGCCGGTAATCATCAGTCGTTATTCTACCTCTACCTCGCTCAATTCAAGTACTGCAGGATCTGTGATCGGTAATGGCCTCGTCCATGCCATTTTTTGACGTGCTTGGGCGACCTCGTTAAGTTCCTTACTACTACACAGTTGGTACTTAGGAGGCATGCTTACAACACATGCCACAGGGTCTGCCACCGCGCCCCCAGTTGCCTCCTGCTCATTTGTATTTAGAGTAGTTGGCTTTATAACTGATGACTCAAAATAAAAAAAAGTTCCTTACATCCAATTCCACAGCATTTGCCTTCGCACCTAAGGAGCCCCCATCCCCAAACTAGCCAAAGACACCGGGAACATCCTCCCCAATCTGTCCTCTCTCTTCGAACACAAACTCTGACGTATGAAGCTTCAACCGTGCTCATTTGGCCATGCCCTGCTACCCACCTCGTCTCCAGCCCTATGCTGCTTCTTTTCCCTTGTATTTTTCTATTTTTCCCTGTTTCTCTCTTCTATTCTGTGTTTTTCATTTTTGTTTGATTTGATTTGTATATTTATCAGAGGCTCTGGACCTCCATAGTCAGTAGACTATCGCGGACTGTGTATGTACATCGTGCTATAAATTGTTGAATTTAAAAAATGCCACTTTTTGATTGTGTGATTCATATTTTTTGTCTCAAGTATAATAGCTGAGTAGTGTATTGTATCAAATGTGAGCCTGACAATTGCCAACTAAAGCTCGAAATCTGAAGGTAATCTGAAGATTCGGTAGTACGGGTTCTACCGTCTAAAGTTTTGATGACTGCTTTTTCACATGATGTTTAGTTGCCAAATGCGGGATAGCACTGATACTATCCATCTTTTCATCCTGCCATTTGATCCTAAAACCTATTGATTGCAATGAATGATATCAAAATATTGCCAATTGCTCATGAAGTCCTGGCATTATTTACAGAACAATCTCGGGCTGCTATTAATCGTCTAGCAGCTTTCCTTACAAGTGCGAAATTGCCTGACCTGTCCGTGAGTCACCACTGCTGAGTGTCTCAGTTTGACTCATTTGGCGTGGATTTGTTAGCTCATCCTTCCCAAGATCTAGATTAGCAGCCGTTCTCGTCCTACTGTATGAAGACAAAGGAACACTCCGTGTTTTACTCACGACGCGGTCGAAGGGATTACGGACGCATGCCGGACAGACCGCCCTTCCTGGGGGAAGAATGGATGAAGCTGACAAACATCTCGTAGAGACAGCAGTACGTTGTCAACATCTTTTCGAGAAACGCTCTGATTTCTTTAAACAGTTTCGCGAAGCATTCGAAGAAGTGCGATTACCATTGAACTGTTCTGACGTTCACCTAATTGGGATATATGAGCCTTTTCTATCACTGCATAAACTGCTTGTCACTCCTGTGTATGCCCTTCTGACTCGGAAAGAATTGTTGGGAGAACTCAAGGGTTCTGAATGGGAGGTTTCAAAAATCTTTACACACCCCTTGGAGGCACTTTTGGATCCACAGCTTTCTCAACACGAGCACTCACTTGTGGCAATAGGGAGCGAAGATTGGCCTTACGATTCAACCTATTATGTTAGATTGTGATTTTTCAAGTGTCAAAAGCGCTTGCTGATGCCTTGAGTTTCAGAACACAAGTGATTCTGTAGTTGCAGCCCTCGGACACACAACCTACAGGATGCATCGTTTTAGGACATCAGCCTCCCCGATTAAGGGACTGACTTCTGATATCCTGGTGAGACTTTTTGTCTTTGAACATGTGCATCTTTTCACCCTTTCCCACGACACAGATTAAGACTGCCGAAGTGGCATATGATCGACCAACCGTTTATGAGCGGATCGCTCCCGGCCAGATCAGGGGATTTGATGATATGTTAATTTTAGCATAACCTTTCTTTCTAATTCGAAAAAATTTGAAACTAACGGAATGTACAAAATATTACTTAAGTACAAACCACCATTCCTAAGCATTATCCCACAATTCTATTTCTTCAGTCAACGACTTTGAGCTTAAGGATTGTATCAATCAGATTGAAAGTGTCTGCCCCAGGGTTTTGATCTGTATTGCTCCGACGGAAGAACAATAGACAAGACGATAACGGCATCATGCCGTTTTAGTACGGAAAAGGATTTGGGACACACAAAGATAATCACATATCGACACAGTGTAGTATAAGTAGTGGATTAAGTCGGTTGAACTGGTAACCCTAATTTCCCATTTCCCCCGTTTCCCCCATCAGTTTTTCTCATGCCTTCTCTCCTTTCTCGCTCTTTCATATTCAATCCTTTCGGTTCTGGAATGGAGACTCCGCCTCCCAGCACCGAGACTTTCCCTCAATTCGGTAGGAGTCTTTGGGGCTCAGGAACGGGGATATACCCTCCCCCCACCGTCAATCCCCCAAGGCCGCTGCTGGGTCATCAACAATGGGACTTTACCAGGTTCCTTGATCATAATTACCCTGGAGTGTGGAAGCATAACCCAGAATTTGGCCTGGTCCATACAGGTGCCTGTTCCACCTGCGCCACATACGTTGAACATGTGGTGGCAGCCAGGAATCTCAAGGATGCGACTCTAACCGAAGCGATCAAAAGTCACAGAGATGAAACCGAGCGACTTGTCTTAGACGGTTATCGCCTAGGCATTTCCCAGATGATGGACGAAAATCGATCGCTCAGTGAAGAACTCGAGTATGTTAAGATGAAATGGGCGAACCTCAGAGATGACTATGTAAATTTGTGGAGCTCTTTTTTAACACACTCAGGTTATCCCGCCACCAGCCCTGTGGCTTGTGTCTCGCCAGTTGATGCTGGGTTAGTCTCAAGCAGTCCTAGCTCTTCCAGTAGGACTTTTGTGGAATCTTGTTCACACAGCACAGCCACTGCTTTACCCCATGTTATGGCAACACACTCTTTGCAAAATAATCAAATCGAAAAACCCCGTGCAACTTACGCCTCTGTCGCCTCTCAGAGGTCCCCCCAAGTCATTCGAAATCCACTTTCCTCCGACATCACAGCCTCTGACCCTTACTGTGGTCCCATGGTGGCACTCAGACTCAGGCGCGATCAACAGGTTCAGTCCAGGTTTCCGACTACAATTCAGGAGTTGAAGGACTTGATGTCTCTCGCTGGTGAATCTACGGTCGAAGGATATTCCGCTCTAAGCATCATCAAGAAGATGTGTTTGGACGCTCATGCCACCCCCCGCGAAGAGAAGACGCCTATACAAAAATGGATATTAATCAACTGGAGGAATCCCTATTCATCTGCACATATGAATCCTGAAGCTGATATCAAATCAAATCCTCGTATCGATGATCGTGTTGAGGTGTGGTTCGACTATCTCTGTACACATCCCCATTCCTGGCCTAAAGGTGTCCGTAAGGACTCAAAGAACAGGCCTTTCATGTCCGATCTCATCGCGAATCGGGCAGTTGCGCGCATGAGGCCCACTGAATCCGCTACAGCCAGAAATGATTTTGTCGCTCAAGTCACCGACATGTTTTCCAGTCCTGGCATGTACCGACAGCTGCTGGAGAAAAATGACTTCACCGTTGCCTCTCTAATCTCCTTCCCTATTTTCACCGGACCGATTACAGTTGAGGATGTGGCATTGCATTTTGCCAGGTCTGGGGTCACGCCTTCCATGGCAATGAAGAATTTTGAACCCTGGGCTCAGCAGTACAAAAAGAGCTGAATATCTCTTCTGGCAGATCATTGCACGTATTCATTCACCCTCCAGTGCTCTCGAATGTTTCAATTAATCTACGGACTTTTTGTTCCAGTGATCCCCGTTTCGCTTCTTTGTATGCTCTGCAACTCCTTTTCACCTTAATGGACCCTGTTTCCTTGTCATTGACCGCTTCAATGGTTCAGTGTTATGTCGAGTTGATTAAAATAAATAACTCAAACTATTTCTGTTGCTTACTTCGATTGAGTACTAAATTCATTGGCTTTGGTGTGGGAACATCAGGTGATTTCGTTACGCCTTGAACCCTGCATGTTGTAGTGGAGACTACATGTCATCACTATTCAAGAACCTACGAATCCACCAAGTATTTGGTGCTAATACAAATGTCGGGAAGACGGTTATGACCACCGCGCTTGCGGGTGCGTCAGCTGCCCGGAACCACCCCGTTTTCTTTCTCAAGCCTGTCAGCACGGGTCCTCCTCAGGATGCTGATGATAGGTGCGTGCCCAGGAGTGATTCCTATTGAAAACTCATTATTAGATAAGACATGTCAAGCGTTACGCGAAATCGAATCTTGTTCACACAGATCGTCTCTTTACCTATGATGAACCTCTAAGTCCCCATCTCGCTGTGAGGCTACAAGCGACCAAAGGAAGCAACGTAAAGGTATGATTACCTTCCTTCACATAATACAGTAACGTGACCGGCATAGATTCCGTCGGATGAAGCCATTATCAGTTCAATTGCCAATCGCATCAAACAATATGCTGAACAGAACTATCAATATGCACATGCCTATATAGAAACAGCTGGAGGTGAGGAAATGTTGGCGGTACCCCAGATTAGGTAAATTCAGTGTTTCGGCGACTAATCTGTTGCTACAGGTGTGCACAGTCCATCTCTTTCTGGAACGTCCCAAGCAGATTGTTATAGACCATTGTTCCTACCGACTGTTCTGATCGGGGACTCAAAGTTAGGAGGAATTTCTTCAACCATCTCATCATATGAGTCGCTCCTTCTGCGAGGCTACATTCTTGATGCCGTTCTCCTCTTCCGCGAAAACTATTATCGTAATTGGGAATATTTGGAGCAATACTTTGCCGAGAAGGGTGTCCCTCTTTTTGCTGTTGATCCTCCGCCGCTTCGATTTTCTGACCCATTTGCTGATCGAGCATCCACTCAACAATATTACGATAATCTGATAAAGGATGTTTCATCAAGCGGAGTCAATGCCGCCCTCGATCATCTCGACCAGTGTCATTCAAAGCGTATACAAGAGCTCGTGTCTATGCCCAAGCGTACCCTTGACACGATCTGGTGGCCCTTTGTTCAACACGGCTTATCAAATTCGGAAAACGACGTCACTGTCATCGATAGTGCTCATTCAGATTTCTTCAGCGTCTATAGACCTCAAGGGGACAAAAACAAATCTATTCTAACACCAGAATTTGATGGATCAGCATCGTGGTGGACTCAGACTGTGGGCCACGCTCATCCTTTCCTTACTCTGGCTGCGGCCAGAGCAAGTGGACGTTACGGACACGTGATGTTTCCTCAAGCTACCCACCTTCCTGCCCTCAATCTAGCAGAGAGGCTGGTGCAAGATGGGCCAGGTAAAGGATGGGCGTCCCGCGCTTTCTATTCCGATAATGGATCCACAGGGATGGAGGTGGCGATCAAGATGGCCCTTCGTGCCTACTGCGTCAGAAATAATGTAGGCGACGACAAGAAGCAGTTGGGTGTGCTTGGGTTGAATGGGAGCTACCATGGAGATACAATCGGTGCTATGGATGCCTGTGCAGAAGGTGTATATTCCTGTGAATGGCACGACGCTAAGGGTTTTTGGTTTGATCCCCCTTCCGTGGGCATCACCAACGGGCAACCTGCCATTGACCTGCCACGAGGATTGTCTGCTCTTGTCGGTGAAGAAGTTGCTCAAGCCCCCTCCTTGTCTTGGATATATGATGTCGAGTCCCGCCTCAGGAGCTCGTTAGCTGAGACATATTGTACTTACATCCAGGATCAATTGAGGTTTCTCGAAATTCGAGGTCAAAAATTCGGTGCCCTTGTCCTTGAACCCCTCGTAATGGGCGCTGGAGGCATGATATTCGTGGATCCCCTTTTCCAGAGGATCATGATCGACGTTGTCCGCTCACAGGCAGGAGACGGGCAATTGTCGGGATGGAAGGGTCTCCCCGTCATCTTCGACGAGGTGTTCGTCGGCTTGCATCGTATAGGCATGGAAAGCACTGGTCCATTATTAGGGGTGCACCCAGATATCTCAGTAAATGCTAAGATCCTTACAGGAGGTTTGGTTCCACTTGCCATCACGCTGGCATCGGAATCGATTTTTGAAGCATTTTTGGGGGATAACAAAGCTTCTGCCCTTCTTCATGGACACTCATATACTGCACACGCCATTGGTTGTGAAGTTGCTAACGAAACAATGAAGATAATGCAAACATTAAAGTCAAGTCAAGCATGGAAAGATGCGCGAGCCATGTGGTCACAAGATGAATCTCCCAAAGCTGCATGGAGTTTTTGGAATCCCGGCTTTGTATATGCGGTTTCGCAGCTGCCAGTTGTGAAGACGACAATGGCACTGGGGACCCTGTTAGTAATTAGACTGCAAAGTGACTCAGAGGCAGGTGTGTCAGAGCGACTAGATGATGGAGTTATATTAATGTCTTGTCAGGTTACACGTCCATGTCTGCACAGGCTACTTTTACTCCCTTACGGGGATGTATCACCAACGCTGACAGTACTCCGAACGCCCCCACTGGCGCTCCTTTTACAACTCATTACCGAACTCTTGGCGAGGTTGCATACTTCATAACCAGCTTAAACACCCACCCCTCCATAGTGAGATCTCTCGAAGACAAGATCTGGCACATCTTGAACGGAGCATGATGCAATGTCTTCGGGTATTTCATCCATTCTCGCCACCTTGTTCGGAATAACTAACCAAACGACCATAGGGTCGTCTATGTAATCTATTCGACACAAAAGATTTGGATAAATGTCTTGAACTTGTCTCGGTGAGCAGTTGGAGGTTAGTTGCAGTATCGTCGGCGCTTGTACTACATGCGCTTTGTGGGGTTGGATAGTATCACTACCTTGATTCTCTCTTATGCTCTTTCTCTGACTTGCTCAGAAGCAGAACTACTAACAGCGCTCCTTTAGTTGGTTGTACAGTTCCTTCATTCACTTTCCTCCTGTCTATGGAGAAATTTGTATATTTAAAATCTTGCATGTATTTACAGTCACTTTTTTCTCATGCGTGGAAGGCTCTATTTGGTGTGAGAATATACAGAATTATGTTTAACCAAGATGCTGCGAGCACCAATGATAGTGTGCATTACTGTCTCATGTTCAAATGTATCGTGAACTCAATGCTAGTTAAATACACCTTCAACATATTTGAATTCTGATGTTATGAATGCACGATATCAAACAGAGTTATGAGGATGCTAGACGGCCTGTGATCACGTGTATACAATACGATTTGAATTGAGATAAAAATGATGATCCATGAGTAAGCCTTCACGGTGATTCCTCTATGATAATCCAGACGATCAGCTGCGCCAATATTGGGCAAGGTCATGGATCCTGTCGAGTACTACTGTGAGATAAGATGTCTCATTGAGTAAAGCTTCGAAATGTTTGATGGCATCTTCTTCCGTAAGGTCAAGCCTGAATTTTTCTTGTATCTGTTCATGCACATCACGGTGTTTTATATCCGGGATATTGGCATCCACCATAAGCGCCACCAAGTTCAGAATGAGATTAGCGCTCTTGCGAAGGATGGTAAAAGCAGTGAAACAGAAGTTCTTGAAGCGGGCATAATGTGGAGATTGCGCACCACCCATACCATCTACCATTTCTTTACAAACTTTGACTGGAGGCGGGAAGGGCTTTGGATCCCTGCCCAAGATGTAACCGAAATCAACTGAAAACGATGTTGATTACTGACGATGAGCTGCTCCAAGGGACTGAACCAACCATGGAAGAAATGCCCATCTGGTGCCACTAATAAATTGTCAAGATGTCGGTCCCCAACGCCAAGAAGATATGTCACAACACAATATCCCGCTGGCAGAGGCCATTAGCTTTTACGGCTCTTGTTGATACGCCAACTTACCACAACTTCGAACGAAGGTATCAATCACATTGGGCTCGACACCCGAGGTTCCGATACTTCCCTCATCTGGGTTATGCACTCGCATGTAATTCAGTAGATTCCCATGTTCGCTTACGATAGCTGCAATTGTCTTGCTTGGCACAAACTGCGCCATGCCTTGAAGGGGGCCAGTAGCAAGAACAGGATAAGGGCTCAGTTTGAGGTCCAAGTTCTCCTTGCGTAATAGTCGGTCCATCAGGGTAATAAGCTGAATCACAAGCTGATCTTGTCGCATATCATCTCCATCTTTAAAGATAATTGGAAATTCGGATCCATCTGAGCATTGAAAGTACAGAAGCAGTGGGAAAAGGTTGGATTTGAAGACTGATGATTTATCGGGTATGATTCCTGTCACCTCAATTTTAGCATTGAGGGGCAACGGGAGCGGTGCCACTGAGGACAAAGTGGGACGCAGATCAGCAAGGAGAGAGCGAAGTCGTTCGATTTTCTTTGGCCGAGGGTCCTTTGAAGTTCGTAATTCACGTGCTCGTCTTGCCAGTGTCTCTACTAGAAGACCTTGTCTTCTCATAACCTCGCGGCGCTCTGAACCACCTTCCGACTAGATTGATCATCAGCTCATCAGGGAATTCGTGGTTGACCAACAGAGGTACCTCCAAAATCTTGTTCATGAACTTGAATACGACACGACCATACATCTTAGCTGTGACCTTGTCCTCCAGGGCCACTTCTACCATAAGATACCAGTAGAGACGGTTCCCCAAGATTGGATTCTGTACGCCCCTCGTGATGAGGAAGTCAGTCAAGCCGCTGTCCTCATAGGAGATAGCATTGGTAGCTGAGCGAGAAGATCTCTGGTCATTGACGGCGCTTTCGAATTTGAGTGCCTGCACGAGTTGGAGGAGGTAAAGGAGGAGCTCCTACAACAAACGTATCAGCACTGCGACAATGATATGGTATGCATGGAAGCTCACATCGTCATCGGCACGGCTCAGCTGTTTGACGGCAAAGGCTCTTACTCTCGAGTCGACAGTACTGGGTGCGAGAAGCTCAAGTGCATCATCAATGTCAATTTCAGTCCACATTGGAAGCAGCTCCTCCACCGCCTGCTTTACTTCAAAAGAGTCCCGCCAAGTGACAGCCTTGAGAAATTTGGTAAGGCCACGTTTATCGCGGGCTAAATAGAATCGAAATTTCCAAACGAGATCTTTCTCTTCTGAAGTGAGCTGTTGGCTCGGGGAGTAGTTCAGGATGACCTAGAAAAGTACCACTAAGTCTCTGAGAAAAGAAAATCGGAAATTTCTTACCCCCAGCTCATCCCTTATTTTCGCGTTCGGCTTCAGTTCTCTATCATAAGGACTACCCCTGTGGCTACGAACGAGGCGCCTGTGCTTGTCTTCCACAGGATTATCGTGAACGATATCAGGATCGATAACATTCCACAGGGTTAGATCATTGTTAATATTGTATAACAGGTTTGCCGTTGTTAGTTGGGACGGAACGGTACTTGTATGTGTAGTAGCTGTGATAGGATGGTTACTGGTTTCCTGAAGATATAGATCAGGGTTGAAACCCTAGTCCTCGTGTGACACCTACTGGTTCGCTAAAAATCATAGGAAAATCAAAACGAGGTAGGTCAATGTAAAGAAAAAGGTTTTCTGATTTCTCTGTCTCGGCCTAACAACGAACGTCAAACACGTAGCTGATGTTCTATAAATCAACATACGGCATGTATTTCCTCCATTTTCCTGAACGTAAGCTTGTCAAGCCAGTCTGACTTTGGAAGATCACCCCGCTCATATTTCTTCACGAGCTGGAAACTAGATGTGAAAAAGAGCTAAACCGGAGATGAGATCATGATACCTTCTCAAGCCTCCCCATTTCATCTTGTGCTTCCATTTTGCTTGGGGTTGTCGTATCAACACTGCCATCGGCTTCAATGTCTGACCACAGCAACAATCTGTGTTTTCCACGGCGCAGGGTCCTGACAGCCAAAACTAAGTGAGCAAGGGGCTTGCAATGAAAAGTAAATTTACCATTTCTTCCCAAATAATCTGAAGGTAGAGCCCCCAACAGGGATTGCTGAACGAGGCCCACCAGTGTCCCAGACGGTGAATGTCAACTGCGAACTTAGGGGGAGGTCACAATATCGTATGGGGAGGGTAATCCATTCATTCCACCTGGTGCGCAAGTTTGAGCTGACCGTTCATGCTGCAGTGGGAATTTAGATTACGTATATGTGTTTTTGAATGCTTTGAAGGAGGTACGAAACGGAATTGTTAAAGGTTTGTTGTCTGCAATTAGTTGGCAGGTGACATAGAGATCCGAGAGTGACCTTGCAGTTCATTCAGATAAAAAAACTCTGATAAACAAAGGAGGGACCGACGAAGATTGCACACCACAAAGCCTGAGCTCTGGGTTGTCCAAGATTTCGGTAGCCGTGCGCAATTTTCTGACGCCCTCGAGCTGAGATCTGCGACTCAGTGAGTAATATATGCTTAGGTCAGATATGCCATACATTCTGAAAGTCACCGGAAGCTTAATATCGCAAAGTTTAGCAAAAGTAAAGTCGTCTCGACTATCTTTGTCCATAGCGTCAAAAAATGTAGAAACTCATATTGAAGCATATCACAAAGTCCATTGACACTCACTTACTTACATAATGCTCACATAACAAACTTTGTAAGTTTTGCAGATTACCACGGATCGAGCACTGTGTGACAAATTGATGAAACAAAAAGAGATTCTGTAAATCATGTGGGTAATGAAGAGCTTGTGATCATCATCGAATCCGTGAGTTAGTCGTTGTCAGAGCAGAACTTAGCCCGAGATATACAGATGGCTGTTGCTAGCTAATCATAAAGTCATCGCTGCGATGCTAAGGACTAGACAGATCAGCCATAGTGCACAAGGATACTCCAAAATACTGATTCCAGAATTCCTGGGAGCGTATTATAGATGGAGATTTGAACATATAACAGAATAAGACTTGCCGAAGGGGCGTGGTACTTGAAGTGGGCGCGGCCGTCGGCGACAGAGCTGAAGTAGATCTGCTACTGACACCGTTGTTTCCAACCAGTCCTTGCGGATTGAAAGCTAGGGTGGTATTACTCTGCAAAGCCCAGTGCAATCCGCCTAGAACATGAGTCAAGAAATTTTCATCCTTGAAAGAAGGCTCGTGTCCGGTTAAATGATTTCAAAGGATAATCTAGCCCCACCTGCCACGTTTCAATCAGATGGCCAAGGCCTGTGTAGAAACTGCGACCAGCTGGGTGATCCTGGTCAACACCACTACCGTGTTCCTGATACCATGCTTTGAATTATCTCGTAAGCGACCGTGGTCGTTGATATTTTGAGGTCCACATACCAATAGGGTGGGGTGTTCCCTGATCAAAATTTCTAACACCATCATCTTTACCGATATGAGAGCTGATAGAGGAAGTAGACAATCTGCGCTTACCGAAGTAACTGGATTCATTGGCCGTAAGTACAACAATGGCCCCGACAGAGCGAGGATCAGACTTGAAATTATATCTAACATCTGCTCAGGGCAATAGTAAAAAAGTGAACAAAGATCACTTGCATTTCATCCGTCACTTTCCATTCAGCTGGAAGCTCTACAGTGCTTGGATGGCTGGGGCCGACGACATCTATAGTCTAAGCAAATAAGCCTGGAAGTTGAACGGTGAAAGAACACATACAGCATTTTGCAATTCTGGGTGGTAATCAAAGTAGGCTCCTGCTCGAGGTTGGACGGAGAGGTTGGTGAAAAACGGCCTGATAACTCACCGATTTCCCTTCCATAAAACAATGTCGTACGTAGACAGTCGCTAGCAGAGTGAAATGCTACGAAATTTCCGCCTTTATTTAAATAGTTGTGAAATGCGGTCTTTCCTGGATCGTCCAAAACTGGCAACTCCTAAGGTACAAACAACCAAACCGGGACCTTCATACAGACCTTCTCCCGTGTTGCTCAGAAAGACGAGTCCATCATACTTTTGCAGATTATCGTCTGTGAATAGAGATTGGTCCTCGGTCTGGTCAAAAATGACATTGATGGTCGACGAATGAGACTTTAAGGCTTCGATGGCAGTAGGGATAGAATCATGTCGAAATTCGATTGTTCGTGAAAAGATAAGAACACGTGCTATAGAGCTTTCTGCTGATTCGACGTTAGATACCGAAAAGCAAGCGATGAGAGCCAATGTCGACCATAACCTAAAAGAAGGTCAGAACAAGCATGCAGAAGATACAACCTGAGAGGCTTTACATGTTTCATATGCTGTCCGGCGTCGGCCAGCTGTTTCGTTATACGATGGGTTCAAATATAGTTTAATTAGTGTTGGAGTCATCGCAACCATAAAAGGTAGTTGGGATTCGAGCATGACTCTTTTAGGCGGCGTACTTGTTCAATTACAAGATTCAATTTCAAGGATTCGATTATTTCATCCCATATGGGCAACCTCAGCAACGACTCAGCATAGTATTATATTGTGTGTAGTATATGTGTGTTTGATTACTGTGATCGGTGTGAGGAATGAACCAGAGAGAAGCATCCACAAGAAATCTAGAGAACACCGGGAAAGCACGTGGAAGTATGGTGAAGGTTGGGGTTGTTGAAATCGTCTAGAGAACCAATGTGATCATTGATGCTGACAATCAGCCTGATGATCCCCAAATTCGTCGTCATCCTCCTCATCCTCATCTAGCCAGTCATCTTCATCACCCTCGCCGAACTGATATGGGAAACCTTGGTCAAAGAAATTTGGACCAGCTGGATACGAGCGAGAACGCACTTCAGCCAAGTCTGTCTCCTCAAACTCAAGATCATCCACTATGCTAGGAAGAGGTTGAATATCATCCTTTTTGGGTGGAAGCAGAGATTCTAGTGCCTGAAAGTACAGGCAGGTGAGCCGTCGATGGAATCTCACAGGACCTCCGGTTCCTTACCTGTCTGTTGACAGCGCTGAACCAAGTATCATCTGGCATCTCAAAGGAGAGGACAACATATAAATCACCCATTTCATCAGGATGTTTGTGTACGGGCATTCCTTCACCTCTCAAAACAATTGTCTGGTCTGGTTTGATGATCTTTCCCAATGGACTTGACACCTTGATGCCGCGACCGTCCAAATGAGTTACAAGAACACGAGAAAAGCCCAGCAATGCCTCCGAAAGAGTAATTTTGACCCGGGTTAGAAGGTCATTACCAGATCGCTCAAAGGAATCATGGGACTTGGCATTAAGCTGGATAATAACATCACCTGCAGGTACGTCCAGCTATGCCACTGGTCAACGTCAGAAATTAGAGAGATCTGATTCATCACAAACCTCTTGATCACCAGCGCCGGCAAGAACTATCCTCTGTCCATCTGTCATCCCTCTCTCAATGAAAATCTCTTGTCGAACTTTCTCCTTCACAGTTTTGCTTCCTTTACACTTCTTACACCTTGGGTTTATGATTAGAAACAATTTTGTACACGATCAATTACATACCTATCTTTCTCCTTTAACATCACTCCCGCGCCCTTGCACTCTCGGCACTGTGCCCTCGACGTAGCAAGTTGATTCGTAGCAATCTGTTGACAACTCTTCATCAGAGTTTTCTCCGTGTATTCCTCAGGGAGGGGCTTACTTGCGTCTGCACAAATTCCCATCCCTTCCCCGAACATTTGAAACACGATTTGGGTTTAGCACTGCCTTTGGCTCCAGATCTAGACATTGACTCGACTCGGGTGTCACGAAGTCTGGACAAGAAGACACACCCTTTGCATGTCGAACATATGATTTCCTTCTCCATGCACAGCTTCACGGGCTTTCCATTAAATAAATCTTCTAGTGTAACGTCGTAAGGAACAGTGGTGTCCTCGCCTTTTCTGCGTTTCGGCCCTGGTCCGAAGTTGTAACTAAAGGTCGGACCGCTTCCAGAGCCAAAAAATTGTTCGAAGAGCTCATCCAGGCCAGTAGCCTCTGTGCCTTGCCCAGATAGTCCTTCCATTCCATGAGTGTCGTAGACGTGTCGCGTTTGTGAATCACTCAATATTTCATAACTGGGCACCCGTTAATTGATACTGATGCTGATGCCAACAAGGATGCACATACGCTGCGCCTATTTCTTGGAATTTAACCCCAGCCGCTGGATTATTAATATTTTTGTCCTAGTGAGCGGACAAAGAACAGTTGCAGCTAAAGAAATGGGGGCCAAAGTTGTAGGCTCACAGGATGATGTTCCATAGCCTATACATTAAGTTAGTAGAGTGAATCAGAATCAACAGAACGCGAACCTTTTTCCGGTAGGCTTTTTTTATTTCAGCTATCATCAATTGGAATGAGATTCATACCAGGATACGGAAATTGTATAGCCACCTTCACTTGCATCTGGTGCAACACCAAGAAGGTCGTAGAGCTCTGTATCAATCGTCACTGTGAAGTTTCAGAAATTTCCCTGAAATAGGCGAATAAAACCTCAAGACTTACTTTTCAATGTGAGTCAATCTACGCAGAGGAAGAACAGGAAGAGGAAAGTATTTGCAAACACCCTCAGAGGGTGTACAGCCTGTATGAGGGAATTTTGTAATCGGAGTTCGAAAAAACTATAATACTTTCACCTCCTTTCTTCGTTTTCCTGTTTTCTAAATCTCTAAGGTGAGCTAAAGTTTCCTTCTCATTCGCTATCTTGCATGATGTATCAAAAATTATCTACATTGTCCAACACGAGGAGACTCGTGGATGACGAAAAAAGCTACTGATTTTCCTCTCATGTTACATTTTCTAATATCTCTCTTCTACTAGGCAAATCGGATGGGCTTTTGGCACTGTATGTGGAACAGCTCTCCCTTATATTATTTCTATCCTCAAAAATTCAATTCTTTGAATCGTTCCCTCATGTATCTGAATGAAGCTCAACATGAATTTCTACTTTGATGCTGCCAAAATTTTAGATCGTCTGGATGCGAAGCAAGGTTCCATCAAGGGCATTATTTCCACCTTTCCGGAAAGGGGTAGGAAGAGGACCGCTGCGTTGATCATTGAAACTCTCAAATGTGTGTTCCCAGCCTTGTCGCCTGTTCAAATGAACACTGGAACCTGGGCCGACAGACAAAACTGCCTTGATAGAAGTCATTCAGAAATCACAATTGCTCAAGCAAGAACGGAAAATTAAGTCCCCAAATCTCGCTTTGGTCCTCGTTCATGACTTGCTGCTCGCTGGAGGAATGCAGGCTGGAGATGGTGCTATCAAGCAAGCCATCTTACGTCACAAAACGAGGCTTAATGCAGAACTTAACCAATTGAAAATCAGACAGGGAGCTGTGAAAAATTCTGATCTGGTACAAGAAGTATCTATCAACACCTGTGAGCGATTGTCTGTATTTCACTTCTTGGTATCGCTTAACTCCTGGATCCAGCAAAGATACCTCGTTACATCCGCATCAATACAAAGCTTTGGACTACCGATGAGGCTGCTGAGTATTTCATGAATAAGGGCTTTTCAGTCGGTGATCCTATGGTATCAAGGTCTGCCGGTTTTTCGTCTATTATACTCGCACGTTTCGAGGACAATTCTTCGAGACAGCACTTCCTTCGCTCGGGACAATCACATTCCCGATCTTCTCGTATTTCCTCCTCAGATTTCGTTCCAGGACGATCCTGCGTATATTTTTGGCAAGATCATCCTTCAAGATAAAGCCTCCTGTTTTCCAGCTTTGATTCTTTCTCCTCCCGCCCACGACAAAGCCGTTGTCATAGATGCTACAGCAGCCCCGGGAAATAAGACATCACATTTGTGTGCTCTTATGGAGGGCAAAGGCAAGGTATGTTCGCTGTTCAGATCCTTGATCCGTACATGAAACCGGTGTTAATTGTTTTCACCAGCTTTATGCGTTTGAACGGGATCGCAAACGGTTTAAAACACTGAAAATGATGCTCCAGAAGGCTGCTTGCGATAACGTGGAGCCGCTTAATGTCGACTTCCTTACGATTGACCCATTTGATTCTCGATTTAGCTTGGTTACCCATGTGTAAGTTACCCTCCTCTATTCATGCTCTGCCTTTCTACGCTCTCCAGGCTTTTGGACCCATCTTGTAGTGGTTCGGGTATAGTCAACCGCCTTGATCACCTCCTTGGCACCGGTAGTTATCACTCCCTCTGCTAAGTCCTTTCTCTCAATTAATTTGACGAGGAAAGAGCATGGCAATGAAGATGCAGATGCGAAACGACTCAACAATCTTGCTTCATTTCAGCTCAAAATGATCAGGCATGCGATGCGATGTATGTGCTTCATTCAGTTCTTCCCTTGTCATTTTCTTTGATTTTTTTTACATTCAGTCCCCAGTGCTCAGAAAATAGTTTACTCAACATGCAGTATACATGCCATCGAGAATGAACATGTCATCTCATCCGCTTTGGAATCTGAAGAAGCCGCGGTGGCCGGATTCATCTTGGCTTCTTGCCAGGAGGTACTTCCAACATGGCAGCGGCGAGGTTACCGCAATGAGATGAGAAAGGGTGCGACTTTCGCAATAAAAGGGCATTGCAATATTTATCTCACGTATACATATATCATCTTCAGGCGACCCAATGGCGGTCATTCGTTGTCTCCCAGGAGAAGATGCTACTAACGGGTTCTTCGTTGCTTGTTTTGTCAAAAAGTCTCTCAAGAAGAGACGCATAACACAACTGCAAGATGATGTACAAAATCAACGGAGGAAGAAATCCAAAACCGAGTAGGATGACTCAGGATCAATACAGACATGTATTCTGTGGAACCACATCCGAAAATGAGAGACATACAGTGAGAATGAGCTGTATCAGATTCAATGAATAGTTAGTTATATGAACTGGCCTAACCCTTCAACCGAACGCAAAGACGAAAGCTTCGTTCGACTCGAACGGTAACCTATCAAGTAAGTGCGAAAAGCCTGGAGGAATTAGGGCAGAGTCGAAAAAACCTGTGCTAGTGAGGTTATGGGAAACTTTAGTGCTGATAAGCTATTACTGTGGTAGGGTCATGCATGTGTTCAGCTCTGCTGTTGCTGAGCATATTGGCCTTGGTAGTAGGAGGCGTAACTGGAATAGTCTTGAGATTGTTGATAACCACCCTGCTGATAACCAGCCCAGGCGTTTCCACCTGCACCATAGCCTGGATAGCCTGCACCATATGCCTGGGGAGGGCGATAACCCTGCTGGTTTGTTGTGGCCGGTTGTTGCCAATTTTCGGGACGACGCCAAGGAGGAATATTAGAACCACCTGCTGTGATATCATGACCCATACCAGGACCACTCCAAGACTTGCCTCCCTCGGCTCCTCCACCGGTGCCTTCACCTAACTCAGCCATCAAGCTCGCATACTCGGAGTCAAAGCCTCTCATTTGCTGAGGTGGCGGCGGTGGCGCATTAGGATCTTTGTTGACTGTGCAATCCCTCGCCATGTGCCCAGCACTACCACAGATACGACAGATGATGTTAGCAGTGAAATTTCGTTGTTCTGGGCAATCATATTTCCGATGACCAACACCACCACAATTCTGGCAAATTTGATTTTCGTCATCCCGGAGAGTACCATTTAAAGCCGCAAGTTCCCGGAGCTGGTTGCGCTTGTGATCATTTTGACCTTCTGGTGTAGAAGCCGCCTGAAATTTCATGAGGTTTCTGAAATGAAAAGGTAAAAAGAACACTCACAGTTTCAATGACTTTGTTGATTAGCTTGACACAAGCTGCTACCTTATCCTCAGAATCAGCGATAACCAAGCAATGAAGGTCCTCCTCGGCATCCTCAGCGTATTGATCAGGCCTAGCCTTCCCTTCCTTGACGCTGCCTTTACCACGGATGCTAATCTTAGCACCACTATCACGTTCCATTTTCTTGAGACTGTTGCCACGAGGACCAACTAACAAGCCGAAAAAATTGATCTCTGGAAACTCTTTGACAGGAATATAAACTTTCTCGGAGGGCCTCTGGGATCGTTTTTGTTGATGGTACTCTACTGGTGGACGGAAATTAGGATCATTCTTCATGGCACGATCCACGAGCTTGATGCGCTCATCTTCTAGCTTTTTGCGATATCTGACTTCGCGAGTATTAGTCCTACGGCCATGAGCGTCATAGGTAGGTGGAGGAGATGGAGACCTGATTTGGATCAAAATTAGTTAGTATATGCTGCAAAGGTAGCAGTACAACAAGACACAATACCTCTCGCGTTCAGGAGGAATGTAATCGTTGAGCCTGAGTTTGCGATTGATTTCCTCTAGCCTTAGATGAATGGCATAAACGTCAAGCTGCGCTTGAGAAACTCCAGCAGAATTAATCGCAGTTGGTAGACCAGGTATATCGGTTTTGGCTTCGCCCCAGCGACTGCGCCGCTTACGCGGAGCGTTGGGATCAACTAAAGCAAGCAAGAAACAGTAACAGGTCAGGGTTAGTATCAAGTCAGTGCTCATGCAGCTCTTTCCGTGTCCATAACTTCAAACAGCTGCGTCAACTCGTTACAACAGCGCGGACCACCAAAACTTGCCAAAATAGTGAGAATGTCAACCAGCCTTGAGCTTACCTTTTGGATCCCCTGTATTTGGCGATTCTTCTCGCCCCCGTTTCCCCGGACTATCTGTATCCTGCTCACGTTGACGCGGATACACGGAAGAAGAGGGTTGTGCAAGTTGGGGGGGAAGGACCTCATCCACATGTACAGGTCCAAAACGGCGACGCTGACCAAGAGGAACTAAAAAATTTTCAGCGATGGTATGAAGATGAAGACAGTTGGACGCTGACCGTCATTTGTGCCGGTTATTTGTTTTGTTGCGGGTCTCCACATGGCTCATAGACAAGAAATATAAGGTAATATCAGAGAATCGTGATGGTTGTGGTATGAAGGCAAGGGGCGCAAGTTCCAACTCCGACGATTACTCATCTGACGGGTCCGCTGACAGATTGGTCAAACTCATCGCAATATTATTATTGTCAATGTCTAATAAGCGTAGTGCAGATGGTAAGGCGTCCCATAATGCTCAGGGGCGAGGATTTATAGCACCGACAGACCCAGCATATCCGTCCAAGAGGCCCCGCAAAAACAACGACCATGGCGAATATATCGACGTAGACAATGAAAATGACGTGATACCACCATCTCCTCCTGACACAGCTATCGTGCCTCGTGGTGCTACCATCAACTTTACTGCCCTTACACGAAAATTAGCTGAGGCAAAACGGAAGGACAAAGACGTCTTGAACCTTAGTTCTCTCGAGGTTCACCGCCAGCAGCAAGATACTTTGGTTTCGCACATCTTCAACGAGCAGGATTTCTCATGGCTACATCTCAAAGTTGACCATGCCTCACGACCGCTTTGGATTAGCCCAGATGATGGGCACATCATTCTAGAAGCCTTTTCACCCATCGCAGAGCAAGCACAGGATTTTTTGACAGCCATTAGCGAGCCGGTCAGCAGGTATGTTGAGGTTCGATGCCTAGTAGGGTATGAGCATTGTCATCCATGCACTGCAGACCTGCTTTCATCCACGAATACAAATTGACTTCCTATTCGTTATACGCCGCCGTTTCAGTTGGACTGCAAACGGAGGATATCATTGATGTTCGTCTGACATTTTCTCAAGTTTGATGACCACTCATCGGATCTCCTAAAGGTATTGAACCGACTGTCGAAAGTTCCCGTGCCAGACAGTATCACATCATTCATAAGAGAACGTACGCTAAGTTATGGGAAGGTCAAACTGGTCCTGAAGCACAACAAGTACTATGTGGAATCGAGTCATCCAGAGACCCTTCAACTTCTTCTAAAAGATCGAATTATTCGTGAAGCTAGGCTTTTTTCTATACAGCAAGACAACAGTATCAAGGCAACGACATTTACAACTTCAAAGGCTCCGGTCAAGGGTAATCTTGTGATTCCTGGCACCAAAGAGGCGAAGAAGGATGAAGTCGTGCCCGGAAAGACGCTCTCATCTACCACCACTAACTCGTCTGATGCAAATCTATTCACATCCGTAGTCGGTGTCGAGTCAGGTGTGTATTGGGTCATTGGTCTGTTCCTTGACTTCATCGCCCTTTAGATGAAATTGATGAAGACGATGATAATGTCCATGCTTTTGAAATTCACGACTCAAAGATCGATGTTGGTTTTCTCCCAATACCATTGGGTAGGATTGCTCATTGATTCGCAGGAAGTTAAGAAACGTTGCAATGAGCTTGAATATCCCATGTTGGAGGAGTACGATTTCAGAAATGATACCGTGAATGCTAATTTAGACATCGACCTTAAACCTGCTACTGTTATCCGGCCATATCAGGAAACGAGTTTGAGCAAGATGTTTGGCAACGGGTTCGTCAAAATCTCCCTCGTCTCTGTCCAGATTATTTTCTGAAGGATTATCCAGCCGTGCGCGGTCAGGCATCATCGTGCTACCGTGTGGTGCTGGCAAGACATTGGTCGGGATTACTGCAGCATGCACTATCAAAAAATCTTGCCTCGTGTTGTGTACATCCTCGTAAGTATCTATATCATAGAAGGCTCAGCGTCTTGACTTCCCTCAAAAGGGTCTCAGTCATGCAATGGAAACAACAGTTCATGCAGTGGTCAAATATCACTGATCGCCAAATTGCTGTGTTCACGGCGGACCAGAAGGAGAAGGCAAGCTGAATGATGTGATCCTCGTGTATCTTCATTCAACTCTATTTCCTAGTTCGCCGGAGACAGCGGCATTGTTGTATCTACGTATTCTATGGTTGCAAACACCCACAATCGGTCCCATGAATCTAAGAAAATGATGGAATTTTTGACCTCTCGGGAGTGGGGATTCATTCTCCTTGACGAAGTCCATGTCGTACCTGCAGCCATGTTTCGTCGGGTGGTGACTACAATCAAGGCTCATTCTAAACTTGGCCTGACTGGCAAGTCGTCTATCCGGTTAACATCAAATCAAGCACTAATTTAGAGACAGCTACCCTTGTTCGGGAAGACGACAAGATTGCAGATCTGAATTACATGATTGGACCGAAGCTATATGAAGCCAATTGGATGTAAGTTTTTTTTCCTTTTTTTGCTCTTCTCATGGGCACGACCCTGAATCTTCTCACACTTGTATCTCAATATCGTGATCTCTATATTGATCACATGATATGCTAAATTGTTTATCATCGATATAGGGATCTTGCCGCAAAAGGCCATATCGCCAATGTTCAGGTATCCATTCCATGCACCTGCTTGTGCTCGGACTCAACCTTCAACAGTGTGCTGAAGTATGGTGTCCTATGACCCCTGAGTTCTATGGTCAATATCTTCGAGAACAATCGAGAAAGCGGATGTTGTTGTACTGCATGAATCCTAATAAGTTTCAGGCTTGCCAATTTCTAATTAAATACCATGAAGATCGGGGTGACAAGGTCATTGTCTTTTCCGACAATGTATATGCCTTAGAAGTATGTTGACCTCCACTGGAGTATTCTACTATTAATGTGACATTCAAGGCGTATGCAAGGCGCCTCAACAAACTGTATATTCACGGAGGCACGGGACAGGTTGAGCGAATGCGGATTTTGTCTCACTTCCAACATAGTCCCAAGGTCAACACCATCTTTTTATCCAAAGTACGGTTTTCCTAATGTTTCAAACATCTTTATGCTGATCCCTGATGTCAGGTTGGTGACACATCCATCGATTTGCCTGAGGCTACCTGCCTTATTCAGATCTCTTCGCACTTTGGATCACGACGACAAGAAGCCCAGCGACTCGGTAAATCGCTGTCATCTTCGCATTTGTCTCAGTCCCTGATTGACCATCTCTACAGGTCGGATCTTGCGTGCCAAAAGACGCAACGACGAAGGTTTTAATGCCTTCTTTTACTCCCTTGTATCGAAAGATACCCAGGAAATGTACTACAGCACCAAGCGTCAGCAATTCCTTATAGATCAAGGCTATGCATTCAAGGTTATCACCCACCTTGATGGGCTCACCAACATGCCCGACCTTGTGTATAAAACAAGAGATGAACAAATCGAACTATTACAATCTGTGCTTCTTGCAAATGAAAGTGAAGCGGAACTAGGGTCTGACATTCGTGCATCAGAAGGTGATCTTGCTGGCACCGTTACATCAAAAGATTTCGGGCCAACAAGGTTCCCTGCTGCCCATAGGACGGCAGGCTCACTCAGTGCCTTGAGTGGAGCACAACATATGTCCTATATTGAACAGAACAAGTCGGCTAACAAGAAACTGACAAAAGAGGTGGTTCCGCGCCACAAGCTATTTGCTAGACGCGAAAAGGACAAGGCGGCAGCTCGGAAGGAGGCCCGAAATCTCGGTCGAGGCTAAAAACTGGATTCCACCCCTCATCGGCAGAACCCAGCATGAGGCTTGCGAAAGACTTGATAACTACATAATTGTTCCTACCTCGTATCTGTATTGACGAGTTACTGGCTGCCGTAATACACACCCACCTGACATGCATAAAGTAGCAGCCGAGAAAGCTCCCCATTAGTCCACTAGCCTGAAGCGCTCCTGAAGCGGTCTTCAAATGCAGCGAAATGACCGGAATTCATGACCGGAAATTGGTCTTTTCGATTTTCAGGATTATGGCTTGGGTCGATCGGGTTCCTCAGTCCGGAATATGTGCATGACCCACCGATCTCCCTCCTTGCTGGTCCGCTTATATACATTCCGATCCTGGATCAACCATTTCCTGCGTGCCCCATCCACTCTCCTTCTCTCCGATGCCCTCCAAGCGGGGTCGCAAAAGAAACGACAATCTTGCTCCCAGCCGTGCTCGGGATAACCAGCGTAAGTACCGCTCACTGTGTCGACTCCAGTTGGAGGTATGTTTTTTTCCTCTTGCATACTGGCTCTGGGTCGCCAATGATCTCCCGCTGACCAGAATATTCCATTTGTCTCAGAAATTAGAGGAACGAGTCGACATACTCGAAAGAGAGAATCATCACCTTAGAAGGCTCCTCAATTTTCCCTACTCAGCCAGACCAGCACTGGGCAGGGGCCCAACGGGCCGGGACAGACCAATGAATTCTAACAGCCAAATCTGCATCCCGAGTCGGGATTCCTTAAATATGGACACATCACGTACCATTGATGTTTCGGTGTCTTCTGTGGCTTCGTTGCGAAAATATGGTGCTTGCTCATCACGGGAAAATGGTAGTCCGCTTCAAGGGCATCACCACTTAGACGAACGGCTGCGTACAAATTCCTCGTATCACTCCCCAATTGTGGCGTCTTCATCCCTCAAGCCTTCGCACCCTCCCTACCTTGACCCGTTGACTACTTCATCTCCTCGGAATTCATTTTCTCAAAATTCAACATCCAACGACGTACATATCACCAGCACAGTGCATTCTAATTTCTCCGACCGTCTCTTACCACACAATTATAGTGAGCAGGATCCACGATATCGCAACCATCTTTTAAGGTCCTATACCCCGCCTCCATTTGAAGCTCAGCACCATGGCGATTTACATTGTCAAAGACCGTCACCTGCTGCTTCTCTACCTCAGTTTCGACATCAGCTACCGCAGCACCCCACAGACCCCCCAGTCTCATATGCTCTGGCTCCTCGACGACAGGGTATTACTGACTCTCACGGTTTTCACATGCCACAAAACTGTCATACGTCTCTTGAACTGTCTGAGATTCAAGACCATCGTTCGCCACCAGCCCGATACTCAGGACTCACTCAGAATCAAGATGATGTAAGCTCGACGCCATCACTTGTGAATTATTTTTATTGGTCGGATAGTTTCAACCATCATCCGATACCGTAAAATTGTATCATCCTTACTTTATTGCCCGCCCTGACGAGCACTTGCTCTTGGCCAAGGTCTCCTTTCATTGCTTTCTGAGACCTGTATCTTTAATCCTAATAATTTCATGGTTTACGTGCCAACATACTCAAAAGTGTACAGCAAGTATAGTAACCTCAAGTATGTCTTCTGACATCTTACTCTATCATACATTCATCAAACTTCGTTAATCTTGGCTTCATAAATCGGATCAAATGCCGTGAGCGGAATTTGACAGAGCCCGATTTTACGCATTCTGCATCTACATACTAAAAACTATCACCACGTGCTCACACCGTTATGATCGAAATCACTTGTGACAATGTTACAGAAGTACCAAAAATACGATGAATGTAAGACAAAAGCATATCTTTATGAGAACACCCATGCACAATTCCGTCATCAAATCTTCGTGACCAGATTGCACCAGTCAACTCGACCCTCCGCACCGTACTTGCGCTCTAGCCATTCGTTCGCTGTCCGGAAGTGTTTGTTGCCAATAAAGCCACGATTAGCTGAAAATGGCGAAGGATGCTAACATGACCATGAATCCTATTTTGTATGTTATTCAGGACAGACAAGAGCTTACAGCACTTTTCAAAATAAGATGTTTTGTCTGAAAGATGGTATTCGTCTTTGCCTCGAAATAAACATCTGAGATTGACTCACTGTGTTCAGTTTCTCAACTCTTTTTGCTGCCCATGCTCCCCATGCAAGGAAAACAACTCCACGGCCAATGCCGTTTGAATCAGAGCCTTCAGTCATGCCGGAAATGTTCGCGCCACCGTACCGATCAACCACATCGACAACTTTGTCAGTAAATTTTTCCCAACCCCGGTTGGAATGAGATCCTGCATCTCCTGCGCGGACAGTGAGGCAGGTATTCAACAAGAGAACACCGTTGGATGCCCAGGCAGTTAAATTGCTGAATAAAATTAAGTCCACAAGTCTGAGGTTTGATGAGGAGCTGCCTACCCATGCTTTGGGGCCTCGAATTCCGGATATTCAATTTTCAATTCCTGGTAGATCTGATTCCTGGTAAGTCCATTTTGGCTGAAAGTATGAAGCAAGTAACAGACGTTTCTTAGTGATGGGGGAGCCGGTACACCTAAGGGAACGGAAAAACAGAATCCTTTCATTTTCATTTATCAGCGGCATGATGCGAGATCAGGATGATGCGATTCACCATGTGCTTGTCCTGCCCCGTGATATGGATCTCGAGGCCTCAGATTAGAGTCGTTCAACCCACCAGAGAAGTCGACTTTACCTTGACCTATAATAACGACCTTGATTTTCCCGAGGGGGGTCTTTGACCATGCGTATATGTCCTTCGCTGAGACGAAGCTAAGTACGAAGCAATTTGAAAGTTGCGATTACACACCAGGTGGGTACACTTTGCAAGTCTTGGGTGTGTCGTTCGGGCCCCGTACACCTTCTTCCCAGAGAAAACGTTTCAGAGAAATGAAATAGTCCTTCGTGATTTCGCCTTTCAATAATTTGAGCCTACAGAGATCCATAAATACGAGTTTACCACAGGCTTAAAACTACCGACCAGCTTCTACCCAAGGACTCACATTCCAGCTGTAACAATCGTTGTTGTTCTTCATTCAAGGAATTTCGGAATTCGGACAGTGAAAAGGGTATGGCATTGAGCTTCTGCAATCCAGAAGGTTTCGGAGCTGCGACAGCGATCTTGGTGCTCGTAGAAACGCCATCAGAGTCGGATAATTTTGCTTTTTTGGGAGCTCCAGTTGTTTTTTTTGGCCCAAAAAACATATCGTCAATCGTGCGCTGACGTTTGTTAGAGGCTTTCTTCTGCTCTTGGCTATGTCCCGGTTGTGAAGACTGGGGTGCGCTTTGTTCGTCGTCCTCAGCAATCTTATAGTTAGTATCAATGTCCTCTAGAAAGACAGTTTCTGTCTCTTTAACAGGATAAGACATAGCTAAAACACGCGTGCAGTGCAGATTCCTATTACAAAGCAGGACGCGTACTAGCTTTCTTATGCACAGTTTAAATTCCTGCTGGCACATGACTAGAGAAGTTATTTTAGACCTCAGGCCAATACTAGAAGTTGGGCGATTCGTTTTTCCTTCTAATTATCAAACTGCCTCGGTCAACTTCGTCACCTTCTCCGCCGTCCAAGAGACGTATTGAACCACGGAAGCACACTCTGGTTGGATCCAGGTCTCGTCAACGTCGGTCAAACTTGAACACTGCTCATGGATGTAGTGATCAAAAGGCAATATTGGACTGGAGCACAAGTTACC
>Ga0153924_1000316_pt1 | contig 31378 bp, 39 predicted proteins | sample TSNJ008MetaG_FD_104709 | JGI IMG/M metagenome (GOLD analysis project Ga0153924, IMG submission 104709) | Attine ant fungus gardens microbial communities from New Jersey, USA - TSNJ008 MetaG | ecosystem: Host-associated > Fungi > Mycelium > Unclassified | place: USA: New Jersey, Wharton State...
AGATCCCAATCCTCTTCGTCACTTGTTTGCCCAGCAGAGGAGGCATAATAATCAGATATAGTCATGGGTGTTGTGGGTAGCGACCTCTTTGGAGGACCGGGTGCTGGTAGTGTATGCCAGATCACCGGATCGGGATCTTCTGGTAGACCTAAATGCCTGGGCACAGGTGTCACAGGTAGATCTCTTTCTGAGCTGAAATAATCCATCTCCATCTTAAGATCTGGGGAGAGTGAGGGCCCAGATATTGAGAGTGAATCATCGTCGCTTTCATTGAGTAAAGGCTTTCTTGGTCGCATGAGATCGAACCGCCCCTCCAATGGTAAACTCCGGTACTCTCCTTCTCCAGGGGGCGATGTGTTGTCGAATCCCGCGCCAGACATTCCTTCAATGGACATCTTTCGAAGATCATCTAACGTAAAATGGCTGCCTGAGGAAAGCAGGGCTGAAGGAGTGGTAGAAGAAAGAGTGTTCCATACCGAAGGGTAGTGCTTCGGCTGAAATGGAGAAGTAGCGGGTGGCTGAGAGCGGTAGTGTTTGTCGTATACGGCAAACCAACGGTCAACAAGTGACTGATAATCATAAGTGGTTCCAGAGCTGCTTGCAGAGGAGGTAGCAGGATTTTCAGCCAGAGATGGGGGACGAATAGGGATGGCATTCCAAGGCTTCTCCGGCCCGATAAAGTGAATGGCGCTTATTTGAGAGCCATAGCGTTGAAAAGCTGGCGCGTAACTAGACGACATTAGCATTAGGCGGAGACTAGACAGAAAGAACGGACGTATAGACAGCAGTTGGGGTTGTATTGTAAGTAAAGCTGAGCCTATACCAGTCCCCAGCACGCCAGTCGTTGAGGAGCCCCTGATCTCCTCCGTCCCAGGATCCCTTGGACTTGAGAAGGTGATAGAGTTGGTCGAATTTGTCTTGTCCTGGGGAGAGAACCATAACGCCGGAATTGAAGATATCGGGCCAACCAACGTCGGGAACTGCAGCGAAAGGATGAGGGATATGAAACAGATGGGAGATTGGACGGATTGGAAGTACGTCGGCATCTAGGAAGATGATCTTGGAGTATTGGGTGAGACGAAAAACATGGAGTTTGGTAAGGACCGTAGTGAGGTCAGGACGACCTAGCGGGGGGGTCAGTCGGGGTGGGATGAGATGAGGGGGGTCTGACCGAGGAGTAGTAGATTGTCGTTGTTGTGCTGCTCGAGGACCTCGACGCCGATGACGATGTCGAATGCGCTGCGGAGGGCCCTGATGGTGTCGACGGTGACGGTTTCAGGGGTGACGAGACAGATGATGTGGAAAGGATGGGGGAGAGGGTGGAGGTCGCGGAGAGCAGCAGCCTGAGCGAGTGCGCCGGGAAGATAGGCATCTGAGGAGACAAGACACACAAACCCATGCACCCCAGCCATGGCCCGCTCCAGGAGACACCTCACTCCTCCTGCCTTGGTCCGGCCCGTCCTCGGGATATCCGGGCCGTGAACCGAGAACCTGCGCATCCAGTCCCACTACTTTTCATGTTCTGCCGTCGGCTGTTTGTTTTTTCTTTGCGGCGTCGTCTGTGGCTCGTCCCCCTCACCGGTGGTAGCGGTCTCTTTCTTCTGTCCAGACATCGCCTGTTCACCTCCCCGACCCTCCTCCCTCCCCAACCAGCCCTCATCCCCCCCTTTTCCCAAACACACAACTCCATCCTCTCCAGGGCTGCACAGTCTCTCAGAGACCGCGTCTGGGAGCCCATCCTGACTGCGAAGCGCTTCATCTACCTCCTCACTCTTTTCGTCCCCGTCTTCATCACCAGTCCCATCCTTCTCATCTGCAAAAGCGACAGATGGCTTCATCTGTGGTACCGCCTTCGCGTTCACCAAATGGAGGCAGCAGGCCCATCGTTTGTAAGGTCAGCGTCCTCACCTGCCTCATTTCCACATCCTCACAGCTCCCCCAGCTGGGCCAGTGGGCTGCATCCAGGAAGGATCTTTTCCCTGCCCTTCTTTGCGAGACGTTCGCTTCCTTACAATCTCGTTCAAAACCCCACTCTCTCTGCCATACAAAACAGGTCATCGAGCAGATATTCCAACGCCCATTTGAAGACGTCTTTGAGGACTTTGACGAGGTTCCTATCGGAACAGGGGCAATTGCACAGGCTCGTACTTTAACGCGACTCCTATACCTGATGCTTGATACCGATGCAGGTCTACCGTGCAACCCTCAAACACGACCTCATTCCTCCCTCTTACCTGGGACCTCGTCGCAAACCTGGTAGCCCCTTCGCTCCTCCCATCTGCAAGGATTCCCCTCCCTCTGTTCCCACCGCTTCAGTAGCCATCAAAGTTCTTCACCCTCACATTTCCGAGACCATCTCCCGCGATTTGTCTATCATGCACTTTTTCGCCTCTACCCTGTCCTTACTCCCAGGGATGAAATGGTTTTCACTTACTCAAGAAGTTCAAGTATTCGGAACCATGATGAGCTAGCAAACAGATCTCCGCTTCGAGGCTGACAACTTGCTTGTTTTTGAAAACAATTTTGCCCATAGGAACCTTCCTGTAGTCTTTCCCAGACCCCTCAAACTCTGGTCGACAAAGGACCTTCTGATCGAGGAATTCAAAAATGGGTTGCCTATGGAATCCCTCCTGGAAAGTGGTTCTGGCCCCTACAGTGAACAGGTGGCTAGCATTGGCCTAGATGCATTTTTGGCACGTCCCTTTCACGTCTTCACCCAGACTGACCTGACATAATATCCAGAACATGCTGCTCCTTGACAACTTTGTTCACTCGGACCTGCACCCGGGCAATATCATGATCAAATTCACCAAGCCCTTGAGCTTCCCGGATAAGATATGGAACCACCTCTTCCGCCGGCAGTTTACCAACAACATATCGTCTTCAAACCTCCATCCTTTAGCCGATGACTCTGACAAAGTCGTCTCCACCCTCCTTGAACTCAGGAATAAACCTGCACAGTGGCAAGCCGAGCTCGAGCGTCTTCATCACGCTGGCTACATCCCAGAGCTTATCTTCCTCGATGCTGGTCTTATAGCAACGCTCAATGCAACCAACCAACGCAACTTTCTCGATCTGATTCGTTCCCTTGTAGAATTTGACGGATTCCGTGCTGGTCAACTAATGATAGAACGCTCACGTTCACCTGAGCTCGCAATCGACCCCGAGATCTTTGCCCTCAAAATTGAACATGTTGTACATGACTTCAGACGCAGAACCTTTTCCTTGGGAGAAATCTCAATTCCTGATTTTTCATCGCGCATCTTCAGACATGTTAGACAACATCATGTCAAACTCGAAGGAGATTTCACTAATACGATGGTGTCTATTCTGGTTTTGGAAGGGGTTGGCAGACAGCTGGATCCGGATATGGACATGATCGCTCATGCGATACCGATATTGAGGCAACTTGGTGGACAAATGGGGATGATGAAAGATATGCTTACGGGTCATTTAAGTGTTTTGCTTAAAGTTTGGATGTGGGTCGAGGCGAGAACGTTTATTTCGAGCGCAGTAGCGAGTGCGGATGAGATGATTAAATTTGATTGGTGCGCTTGGTTTGTTCTTATCTCTTTGCCTTTGTACTGAGGATATGGGCATAGGTGCTGTCCGAACGTATAGATCCAAAGGTGAACTCTTACACTAGACATCAGGAGCTGTTTTAGGATGTCCCCCATTTAACTTTCCTTTTCTAGAACGTTATAGATTAAAATACTTAATACTCTATACTCCCTATTCTATTAGACTGGCAAACTCCCAATGACACCATTCCTTTTTGTGAGTTCTTTTTGAACTAATTCCTTGTTGTTCTCACTAGTTCCATCATTCATGTAGTAGTTTAGATGCTATTCTAAATTCTCTGCGGATACTATTCGCTACTGGTCTGCCGTATGAAGTATGATGTATACTTCAGCTCTCATGTTACTTCGTATCCTTACATATTCCCTGTTGTAAAGTGTAATCAGATCCACTTCAAGTGAGCTACTGTGGAAGGTTCCGGGGACGGACGAGAGATGAGTCTCATCATTGTACTTTCGGGATAAGTCGGGTTCGGATCAATTCTAACTAATGGACTTACCATTTAGAGAGATGTGATGTCTTTCGAGAGAGATGATGTCATTCTCCGTCAAAGCTTCGACACCGACTACCTTTACTAGAAACATCCACCTTTACTTTAGAGCAATTGATCCCAACAGTTCAATTGCTTTGTCCCATTGCCCTATGACTCAGACCACGTCTTGGCGCTAGTCCGCTTGTTGCATTATATAGGATGCAGAAATAAAAGTGATTGTTATATCACCAAATTTCGATCTTCACACTGCGGATTTCTCCACTAGTTTGAGAATCCTCGAGTAAGAGCCCAAGATGATATCCCCAAACAGTAGGGTAATTACCTTATTCAGGAACGAGATGTTGTCAAGTTCCTGGTTCCTATTTTTGTATCGTCATTTTGATTGCATTTTTGATTGTTCGTTTGTTTTTATTAGTCATCGATTTCGTTTTTCTGGTAGTCTTTTTTTCTTCGTGTCTGTAGAGGCTGAGTGAATATGACACTAGGATCTAATGACGTTTGATCATCAGAAAGGCTCATATACTATTGTTACTATAGAAGCTTCGTGATGTGTAATTGAATTCGCCAACGAGGATTCTGACCTCGACTGATTTTTAGCTTTTCTGTCGATTGCAGTTGAGATACCGTAATTATGTGTTGTCTACTCTTAAAAAGAAGCACTTGAGCTACTCGCTGCATGTTTTAAAGAAGAAAGCTTCCAAGTCTCTCGTGCATGGGCATAGATGTTGAAGAAATCTATGAACTAAATCCAATCGTTGATTTGACTGGACACTGTCTCATTTGACTTTACAAAAATGCTTTTGCTTTTTGGATTTTATTTACCCTCTAGTAGTTATTCTTCACAGAATTGACTTGAGGCCGTCACAATTCCGGCCAGGTAAAGTCCCAGCATATGTGTTTTTCTATAGGCATAGAGAGTTTGGACTGACAGACCTTTTCTCTGTTCAAGGGGTCGATGAAGAGGTAGTCTCCACAATCTATGAGTTGTGTGACTGGGTTAGTCCAGGGCCACCGAAATACACTTCTTCTATATTTTCAGTTGTGTGTCCTTGTGGTCCGTGGGACAAACTGATCCAATGGTAATGGTAAGAACAACTAACTCATTTAGGGTCATCGACCCGTCTATTCTCAAAAACTGAAATGAGTGAAACTAAAACTCTCACTTTCAACGGTACGTGCTCAACGGTTAGTTCGCTAACGATCCTGGCATATTCATGACAAAAAAATAGAAGTAGTTCGTGGTATTGCAGAATTCAGTGAGTTCCAGGCGTTTCTGATATACAACAGCTTCTCGCTCACAGGAGAAATTCATTACGCTACAGTCGAAGTTGCTATCCATACGATCCTCTACGTTCGTCAAGTTTATCCAGCAGATCTCTTTGTCCGTCGTAAGAAATACGAAACACCAGTATACCAATCTCGCCACCCCCTTCTCAACGAATACATTTCCGGAGCCGTCCAAGCTATTCGTCTTGAACTCGAACTTGTCAGTTGATCGATTGAAAAACTTGAGTCTGATTATTTATACACATGTAGGGAAATGTAACGCGGATAATTGTGGTCATCAAAGACGAGAAAGAAGTGGCTCTAGAACGGTTCATCTTCTCAGTAGAGCACATGATTCGAGTCGAGTCCTTCGACAAGGATACAAGGTCATTCTCGTCTGCCTTGCCCCATTTTTTCCACAACAGCTAATGGCAATACAGTGTCGAACATGCTATGACTCCTGGTGGACTTGCCCAATATTTCCGTTCGTTCCTCATCAAGATCAATATGATCGAATCTGTACTCGGTCAATTCGAACTTGAAGGTGAGTGTGTTTGTAAACCTGTCATCCAGTAAGATTGAATTGTTCATGGGCCTCACCATCAGATAAAATCTCGTTTACCGTCATAATTGAACTCAAAGATGGCACAGTACCAACCGCCTCTCATACCAAGGTTTGCTTTCATTTATGCCAGTTTTTGAACCAACCTTAGAAAATATATTCAGGATCCACCACCTTGGATTCCAGCAGTGCAACAACACACAACCCCTGGGACTTCTGATGATGCCGAAATGCATATGATACGAGCGGTCAAAACCGGAATCATAAATGTTCGTCTGTCTTGTTCAAGTGAGTTGTCCTGCTAATTTACGCCGTCAGCTTTCTGTGGCTGTCCAAGAGTCTGGGGAGAAAATACAACGCATGAAGGAAATGTTTGGCCCATAAAGTCATGACAGAGTCATAATAATTCAGGATCATTAAGGGTCACTATGCTAAAGTACAAGTTAATAAGAAGCAAAGCTGTTATTCAACTAAATGTCCAGTATTAAACTAAATATCCACACGAATCCGTTGTATTACAGGTATGATGCGATCCCACTCTTCCATAGTCTGATCGTCATGTTGAGCGCACATACTTTAGGGGGTTGGGGACGCAACTTACTGCCTTGTAGAACTCGATCTGACCGTCGGCAAAGTCCCCAAGCATCTCCTTCATCTCAGCTTCTTTTGCGCGTTGAAAAATAATTTGTTCTCGAAGTGTTTCATCGCTGAAAGCATCTGAAGTCTCGTGTGCTGTCGTGACAGCGTCTTGTAACTATGCTGGGTTGAGCAGAGAATTCAGTGAAAGTCCTGTATTAGCCCACCTCTTTGATCTTGGTATCCAGTTTGCGCATCTTCTCAACCCGACTCCTATCGTCGTCAGCTCCGCGCAGTGCGTCCATACGGTCTTTAATATAAGCGCCAATACCCAGTCCTGTACTGCCAGCATGTCCGCTAATCACTGCAGCAAGACGATCGCGCTCGTTCGTCACCCCGGACAGATAATCCGAAAGGTCCTCGAAATCAAGTTGTTTCTGATCACGTAACTTGAGTACAGCACGATTAGCATGAGAGTAAGTCAGCAACGAATGGAGATGGCTGAGCAGGGGATCGATAGTTGTATGGGTCTGTTGGAAATTTCAGGTCAATGTACAGCGATAAATAAGAGAACGCACAACATGACGCAATAGAGCCGAGAATTCAAGAAGAGTGTTGGAGAAGTGGTTCAAAGGGTCCGTTATACCTGATTCCAAAAATCCTAATCCCTGAACAGCCACAGCCAAGTCGTGATAATCTGCTGTGAGATCTTCACCAGATTCAGGGTTTCCATCTCATTCAGCCTCAGACCCTGAAAGACGAGAAGACAATGATTATGGCGATAGACTTACCGCTCGTTCTGTTCCTAATTCGTGAATACAGCCTCTCCGTGTGATTAAGTCCATCCTCAAATTTGCTCACCCCTTCACGCATGTCTAAAAACCGTTCGTCTGGTTTCTTGACACGGGAGAAAGCATTGAGGAGGGTATCGGAGATATTGTCAATGATACTGGGAGATAGCTCGGAATTCGGAGGATGGGCAACGTGCTGGTGCATGTATACATGCTGATGAACAGGTCAGAGATTGTAAAATTCAAAAGGATAAGGTGGGGTACCCATTCCGTTGACTCGAAGAATGCTCGTACAAGTGTGCTGCGCTGGAGCGTGGGATGTCTTGATATTCTTTGCAGAAAGCGGTGGAGGCTTAGCATCGAGTGAGTAAGATATTAAGAGGATGATCATTTACGTACTCAAGCCTCCGGCGTTCCATAAATTCGGGACTGAATCTATCACCTGTGATATACTCTAAAGAGTGTTACAGCAAGCCCTGGCAAGCATGATTAAAATCCATACCCAGCCTGTGTTTATCGGGGAGGGCAGGTACAACACACGCAGGAAAATCTCGAACAAGGTGCTCTCGGAGGAAAACAAAGTCCTGAAATCGCCGCCGTGAAGATGGGTTAGGGGTGGAGAATATAGGTAGGTTGGTCTTGGTCTCAAAGTTCAATGGAGAATCAATATACGGCAGAAAGGAGCGTACTCTTGCAGTTATTACATACGAGACATAGGCATCTTTAGTCTCAGCGAGTTCCTTGACTGGATCTTTCACGGCAGTGACTAAATAGCCCTCCCATTTGGGCTCGTGAGGGTCGCCAGAGTCCACGGTGCTTTGCCTGAATCCTGGGCCGGAAGGAGCGGCAAGATGGTTTTCGTATGCAGGAGAAGAAGGGGACTCCCAGGTCACACTGTCGAAGACGTCCTCGTCACCTAACATGGTGGAAGACAAATGATGCCCAGGCAACAGCATCCTTCGAGTTCAACAATAACAAATATACCACGTTTTCCTCATGCCTCCACATTCAAAAGTCATATTTTCAGCCTTATTTACTCCTCTACTCTCCTTAATTCTTCCTGTATTCGCTTTCCAGGTTCCAATATCGGACTCAGGTTGGTTGTCCAATTTTTTTGGGCGTATGACCTTATGGTATGCTATAGATTATTCCAGACAGACATGTAGCGGCATGTGGGCTGGGGAAAACACCTACATCAATGGTATGGAGATTTTGCCCTCTGTCAGCTCTATCCTCAATAAAATCCAAGTTACATTTGACAAGGGCTCGCAGGGACAAGTGGCCATGGTAATCTACGAATGGGCGGACGCGCCTTACCTGGGAAAGAAGGATTCAGCAGATGAAGACGACCTAGTTCCAGTATGCTCCCATTTTTGCTCACGCATCTCCTTGCATTGAAATCACCAACAGAAAACGTACGTGTGTACCTCAGATGCCCTTGTACAGGGTGATTGCACACAAGAAGACCTCGGTCATTTTATTCTAGACCTTCCACTGGGCAAGACCATAAATGATACTAGTTTCTGGTCTGCACGCGTTCTTCTCTCCTCTGACAGTGCATCAATCTCTTCCATGTCTACAAAATCTCTTGGGCCACTTCAACAACGCTTCGCTCCTCGAGAAAACCCCAACCCCAGTCCAGATAACATTCTGACATATAATCAAGCTATACATTACCATGTAACAAAGACAGGATATTACTGCGTTGGTATGTATCCCAATTGTCTATTAAAAAGATGCGTATTCAAGCATTCCAGCTATATTGCCTATTTCCTCTAGGTCTACAAAATCTCGCGCATCGACAGATGTCCCGTTTCATCCACAATATCTAGGTAATATTTATTTCAAAAATACTTTCAATGGCCAGTTGGAAGCTATAGACTATCCCAAAGTCAACGTATGCGTCTTGAAAGATCTTAAAGTAACATTAGATTGATGACTGCGCATTTCCAGTTTTACTTTGCTATGTCGGCAATCTACGCCTTCGTTGGATTGGTGTGGGGCTATCTTTGCTGGAGGAACTCTCAGGATCTTTTGCCATTACAAGTGTGTCTTGATCACTTTCCTCCAGTTGGCTGATGTATGAACATCACTTAGAACTATCTCTCGGGCCTCATGGGACTTCTTGTCATTGAGATGCTGGCTAACTGGAGTAAGCGACTCTCAAGTTATGGCTTCCGTTTATCTAACCATACAATAAGCTTACTATCGTTATCTGAACACACACGGAAAGGCCACTTCTTCAACCGTCTTTCTTATCGTCGGTTAGTGAAATATTCGATTGTTCCCTCATCTGATTGACTGGTTCCTGAAGTCTCTATCCTTGATGCTGGCAAGGCTTCCATGTCGTTCTTCATGCTACTTGTTGTTGCCATGGGATTGAGTGTGGTCAAAGAATCCTTGGGCCGAACAATGCTGAAGTGTCAAATCTTGGCTGGCACCCATTTCCTTTTTGGTAGTGAGTGACTATCAAGTAGGGAAGGAGATTGAATACTTATATTTCGTCAGTCTTGTACTCCATTGGGATTGTTGAGCTTTCCCTTGAGTCAACTTCGGCCCTGGTCTTTCTTGTGTTCGTTGTGCCTTTGGCATTTACTCTCAGTGGTTTCCTCCTCTGGATCATGTACTCTTTGAGTGGTGTGTGCTTTGATGAACAAATCTTCCGTGTCCCATTTAATAATGTGACTAGCAACAATCAAATACCTTCGTGAGCGCAAACAACGATTTAAACTCAGGATGTTCCAGCGTCTGCACCAGATCCTCATGTTTGTTGTTTTCACTATCTTCATCTTCTTCGTCGTCTCTTCCCTCGCATTCTCTGGCCGTTTGGCCGAAGGTGAGCCCAGCTTTTTCCAGCGTTGTGATTGGATTCTCCTATTTTTTCCAGATTTTGAGGCCAAGCAGTGGCAAGTCCGCTGGTGGCTACTTGACGGCTGGTTGGCTCTTCTCTACCTAGTAGCTTTTGGTGGTATTGCTTATTTATGGCGTCCATCGGCAAACAACAGACGTCTTGCTATGTCTGATGAAATTGCTCAGGATGAAAATGATGCTGAAGATTACGACCTTGAGTCCCTTACCCGACGACAGAGATTGAGAGACGAGGATGATGATGATGCCACACTTGTCGGTGGTCGTAATGGTCGTCTTCCTTCGCTTACCGAGGACCATGTTGTTTTTGAAATTGGTGATGAAGATGATGAAGAGGAAAATCCCTCCAGAAAACTTCGGACGGAACGGCTTTCAGGTGAAAATGTACATGCTAATCGATCCGAGGAACGTCAAGGCCTCATAGGTCCAGATGGAGATAAGGATGACTGATATACCTGATTCTTGAGTCCCAATTGTATGTAGACGGATAATTCGTGTCTTTGTAGTCCATTTTCATGGTGGCATGTATTAATAATTACAAATTCTAACCTAATAAACAGGTAGCAGACATCAATCTCGAATACGCCCAGAAGACACAGTATATAGCCGAGCAGCAATATTCATGCTCTGTAACTCCTATTGAAATATGTTTGGTCAGCGAAGGGTCAGCGTAGATAATATGACGCGAAGGCACCTGGAAGAGTAACTTAGCAGCGTAAGGGATGTAGAGTTGTGAACAGGCTGTTTTATTTTTGCACGCGCGACACTGGAAATCCTTTCGTCAATAACGAGTACTTCTGATAGTGTATTGGAAACAAACCTCAAAATTTTGTTTTTTCAAATTAGCGATGGCAGTCAAGCCACATCTAGAAGTGAAAAAAATGAAGGTTAATCTAGGTTAGGATCAAAGGGCACTTACATATCACAAACGTGTAGACGATATGCATCACTAGCTTCAAATAGACGCTCCTTCAAGAAACCAGCGATACCATGAGAAATCATACAATCACGTTCCATTTCTCCAAAACGTAGACCACCGTCACGACTACGACCCTCCACAGGTTGTCTTGTGAGAATCTGCACAGGACCTCTAGCACGCGAGTGTATCTTGTCATCAACCATGTGCTTGAGACGCTGATAGTACGTTGGCCCGAGGTAAATCTGTGCTTGAAGCTTACGGCCTGTGTGGCCATGATACATGACCTCAAGGCCACGAGACTGATAGCCTTTTCTTCGGAGGAAGGTAGACACGGATTCAACAGTAAGATCCGTGAAAGGGGTGGCATCACCTTCATTTCCTATGAGCGTCGCTACTTTGGACAGTAGACACTCAACCAAGTGGCCGATAGTCATACGGGATGGAATGGCATGGGGATTGATGATGAGGTCAGGTACAATGCCCTCAGCAGTGAAGGGCATATCCTCTTGGCGATATGTGATACCAATGGTACCCTTCTGACCATGTCGAGATGCAAACTTGTCGCCAATCTGAGGTATACGTGTAGATCGAACACGAACTTTCACAAACTTAGTACCTTCCGAATTAGTAGTGATCAGAACCTGGTCAACCATGCCAATTTCTGTGCTCTTGAGAGGGGTTGAAACATCACGCCTAGTATGTGCGCGCGTTCGCTGACCAAGCTCCTCACTGTCGGGCGGAATAGGCGCCGTTTTTCCGATGATAATATCATCTCCTCGAACACCAGTACCTGGAGCAATAAAGCCGTCATCTTCCAGCTTGTCGTATGTACCATGTTTCATCCGGAGCGTGGTCTCTCTCGTCGGCTTCTCGAAATCCTCTAGCTGCTGAATGCCACTCTTCTTTTCCATGTCCATATAACTGCGGTAGTATATACTTCGGAAAAGACCTCGATCGATGGAGCTTTGGTTCATGATGACTGAATCTTCTTGGTTGTAGCCACTATAGCATAATATAGCGACAATTGCGTTTTGACCAGCGGGTAGCTCACGGAATTTGAGGTACTCCATAGAACGAGTGGTGGCAAGAGGCTTTTGAGGGTAATAGAGAATATTAGCCATGGTGTCCATACGGATTAAGAAATTAGTAAGGTAAATGCCCATAGCCTGTTTACCCATAGCAGATTGGTAGGTATTGCGAGGGGACTGTGTCGACAATGAGCAACATTTGAAGTCTGAGATGATTCCAAACCTACTTGATTGTGATCGGGGAAAGGAATTATACTCGCACAAATGCCGAGAATCATACTAGGATGAATCTCACAGTGTGTCCAAGTATGTGCGTGAGTTCCGGCTTTTAATCGTGCAGCAGGGTCAAAGTCTCCATCATTTGCGTGAGGATCAATACCGGCAGCCTGGAGTCGTGAATTCTCTAGATCTTCAGGAGTCATGGAAATCATGACAGTCTCTTCTTCTTCGGCATCCAATAACTCAATTACACCACCCTTGATCAACTGCTCCCATTTATATTCATTGCCTTCGTCATCACAACTGTCATTAAGCCAACGGATATGTTTCTTCTGCAGAAGTAGCTGCTGATTTTCCACAATGAATAGCGGCCGGCAAACACGGCCAGCATCAGTGTAGATCCTGAGCTCCTTCTCTCGAATGTCACGGACAACCGAGACTTCCGGACTAATATCATCCTTTCTCCTCAGTTTCTTTATGGTTTTGACAAGGTTGGCCGGGTCATGATGAACACCCATCCAAACGCCGTTGACAAATACTTTCGTACATGGTGAGGTGGAGTGAGCATTTTCTTCAAGAGATTCAAGACCCCACTCCTCCAAGAACTCAATGACAGGAGCAGAATAGGAGCCGACAGATATGCAGGCCATGAGTGCCAAGTTTTTGACAAGACCACAAGCTTGACCTTCGGGCGTCTCGGCAGGACACACCATGCCCCAATGGGTATTATGGAGTTGACGTGGCTTAGCAATTTTGCCTTCACGTCCGAGGGGAGTATTGCAACGGCGCAGATGGGAAAGAGTTGATGCATACGTATAGCGGTTCAGCACCTGAGAGACACCTGCCTTCGTCGACATGGATTTCTTCTGGTCGCCCCAATTTCCGGTAGCCAAAGAATATTTGAGACCATTGCTAATAGTTTGGTGTTTGACAGCCAGAGTGAGATTAAATTCCTTGTGTGTTTCCACACACTGGAATGATGCATGAACTCTAATTGGATGCCAAAGTAGAATCAAGAGTCACCTTTTGAAGATATCGGTATACATCCTTGGTCAACTTTCGGAACAACATACGGAATAGGTTGGCAAGGAGGGGGCCTGCCAGATCAAGACGCTTTTTACCAAAATGATCACGGTCGTCAAGCTCTCGTCGTTCCATGGCCGCCAAGAGCAAACGATGGATCATATAACCGAAAAAATACGCCTTCTTTGATTCCGAACCCTCCGCCATGGAGACATGAGGTAGCATTTCCTTCTGCAGGATTTCTTGCGCATATCGGATACGACGTTCACGAGACAAACCAGTGGTTGTACCACGATTACCGATGAAATCCAAGGCAACTTCTCGATCCTGGATGACGAAGCCGTCGTCTATGCAAGGCTTAAGCATCTCCAACATCTGTGTGTCTTGCAGATCATAGCAGATGTGCTCCAAGATGTCCCGATCCGAGATGACTCCGAGGCCACGAAAAACGACCCAAATGGGAATATCGACTTTGATGTAAGGTATCGTAGCCTTCATGACATTGCCCAACTAAATCACAAAATCATTAAGTTTTCTGAGAATCATAGGCTGCATACGTACCGAGCGTTCTTGATTTCTATGGAACATCTTGACTTGGAATTGGCTGATAGTCTTTCCTCCCTTCTCCACCGCACTGCGAATCTCTGCAAGGAAATTTATAGGCGAGGGCTGGGCTTTGGCGAAAACATAGACATGATTAGTGGCCATTCTCTCTTGCGCAATCAACACTTTCTCAGAACCGTTGATGATAAAATATCCTCCGGAGTCATAGGGGCATTCATTGAGGTCGTAGAGATCCTGGTCTTGTAGTCCACGAAGAATACAGAAAGTTGAGCGCAGCATGATTGGTACCTATACCACCCAATGTTATCTCCAAAAATGTCACAGCATATTAGGGAACCCACCCTCCCAAGACATGCTTTAGATACATCATCCGGATTGTCTTCCCTCTCTGCCTCCCAAGCGACCTCACCGGGGGTGTCGGGATCCTCACGCCCTACCAGAACACGCTTTCGCATCTCGATATACAAAGGCGCAGAATAAGTCAAGTTACGAAGTCGAGCCTCTTGAGGAAATATAGATGCAACGGCACCATCTCCCTCAGTGGTTGTTGGCCGAGAAAGGTATATTTGACCAAACTTGATCTCATAGCGGCGACTCATGTCTGTCTCGTGCCCTGTATGCTGATCTGCTTGATCTAATATGAGGTCCGAATTCTCGTCCACAAGTTCCTGCATGGTATTCTGGACAAACTCATCGAAGGAATCGAGCTGTTGCCGCACAAGACCCTTCTGGTCAAAGAAACTTGAAATAACGGTCCAACAGTCTTCCTGCGTAATCTCCTCATACCCGTCATCTCCATCTACACCGTAACTGGGATCCTCATAATCATACGTTTCGTGTGCGGCGTTGATATCTTGAAATTTTGAGCAAGAAAAGGTCAACTAACGCATGTGCCTTACCTTGGCTCATTTCCATAGTGAGTACCTGAACAAGCAGTGTGTTGTTAATACTGTCTATCTGCTTCAAGATTCAAACCTCCAAAAGCTAGGATGGCTGGAGTGAACAGAATGGTCTTTACAGACGTCGATATATTTGTCATTGTTGAAAAAAAAGTGTACACATACTCAAACACTTCAAACACTGCCATTCATCGACAGTCAACCTTCATATCGTATGGATTATAACGCAGTTTGGAATATGAGAAATTAAAAGTCGACTCGGAAGATGGGAAAATTTTGGGTTACGACAGTGTTATAACAGGTATGAATTATCTCGAGTCGTCTGTATTACAGATCTGGGACTTCTGCAAGTAATTTCTTCATTATTCTAAGCGCACTGTCCGAATATCCACCCTATGAAAAAAGCTCAGCTCAGAGTATGGACATCTCATCAGACGACTTACGCCAAACAGAAAGGTGTGATTCAGGTAGTGATATAGTTTGTAGAGCTCTCCTCTCAAGTCATATTGGGAGATCGGCTCAGTCTTCGGCAAATATTTGTGATAGGTCTCAAAGAATGATGGTGGAAAGCCTCCAAAGATACGAGCAATGGCGAGACTTGATTATAATCAGTGCATGTCCCCATGAAGGAAAGACTGGCTCACTCTGCCTCATTATGCCCATAGTACGAGGACGGGTCAAATATCACGGGCTCGCCTGTCGATAAATCGACGCCCACATTACCGCTCTAGGACAAGTGTCACCGAACAGACTAAGAAACTTAAGATGTTGGAACCGAACCCAAAGGTCACCGTGCAGCAGGGCAGGGTGTACCTTAAGGTAGCCTGGGTTAGAGTTAGATTACACGTTGACAGTCTTTGGACTCAGAATACCAAGCAGTTTAGGGATGACTCTTGTATGTGTCAGGCTGATACTATCACTCTCCTAGCAGAGACTTCACGTACTGTCCCCGCACTTCCTCGCCTGTTCTGACAAGATCGTCGTAACCATGCTCGGCCAAACCATCCAGCAAAGTTCCAATCAGACTGTCATAACAATCCTCCCAAGTTCTATACCACCCATTTTTTTGTTTTGTCATCCCACAGAATGTTGGTACGTTGAAGCCAAAGCCCTCTTGATTTTTATACTGATGTAGCTCCGTGGCGAGCCTCTTCGCTAGCATGTTGGCAGAGTTTCCAGATAGACCAACAATGCTTTTGTACTCCGAGATGAAGTAAGGCCTCCCACCCTCATCCTGTCCATGGGAGAATAGCTTGGGTGCCAGTCCAGGAGCAGCAATCTCTATGGCTTCCAGCGATTGTGCTTCTCCGACATATTGTTCGTGTTCTGAGGAAGACCCAAGCTTGACGAAGTAGGTGGATCCCGTGGAGGACTGTATCTTCGGGAGATGACCACTATACTCAGCTGTAGGATCAATCCTCTTGAGCTCTGTCATGAGGAAATTGGGTAACGACACTTTCATTGGATCGTAGTTCTAATATTCCCTTTTACTCAAATGGCGCTTGTCCCATGCTGACAAACATCTTGATACCGTCATCTATTTCAAGGCAGATAATACTTTCACGATATCCGTCGAGGTACCATGCCCTCTGATCTGACTAACAAACCAGTCCCAGGTGCAAGGGAGTTCTATCCTCTGAATGAACCTGAGATCGGAACATTGTGGGACCAAGCAAGTTAATTGCATGTTTCTCCGCAAGCAGTGGCTGATTAGGTTTAGGATTCAGAATCACCGTTACTCTTCAAACCTTTGACAATCAGAGGTGTAACCTTCAAGAACAGGATATGGGTCGTGAGTTTACTAACCTTAATCGCTCAGTAATACCTGCTCATCTCTCACCTACAGTCTCCCATGTGTCAGTACAGCTCTGACAACGGACATGCCACCGACTGGCATCTCGTGCATCTAGGTGTATGGATATTCTATCGTCTGTCACTAGCTGAGGCTTAAATGTGTTTTTAGGGATTTGCATCTAGAGGGGTTGGGGCGGTCATCGTTGAAGCGACTTCGGTGGTTCCTGAGGGAAGAATTTCACCCCAGGATGCAGTGAATGCGAAAACACCCTATAACATCTATATGTGTTTACTTGAAAAATAGGGATTATGGACTGACACACAAATTGAACCCCTCAAACGAATCACTACCTTTGTCCATGCTCAAGGAACGAAGATAGGCATTCAGCTCGCCCATGCCGGCAGGAAAGCTTCTCTGCTTGCACCTTGGATTCGAGGAATTACGGAAAATGCTTTGGCCACGGAGGAAGCCAACGGGTGGCCTAAAGAAGGTATTATCTCGTTCTCTTTCGAATCATTGGACTCACATTTCGTCAGTATATGGACCAAGTGACCTGTCATTCAAGAAAGGTAGCTATCCTGATCCAAAGCCAATGTCTGAGGAAGACATCGATCAAGTTATCAAGGCCTTTGTTGAATCAGCTAAACGTGCAGAGAAAGCAGGATGTGCGTGAAGTTCTTCCTATGCCCAAGATTTGCTATTCACTCTCCTTCTGAAGTTGACTTCATTGAAATACATGCAGCGCATGGTTATCTGCTTCACTCCTTTGTGTCGCCTTTATCTAATACCCGTGATGACATATATGGGGGTCAACCTCTGGAAAATCGGCTACGTGTTATCAGTACCCTCGTCCAGGAAGTCCGCAAAGTGTGGAGTGGACCTCTGTTTGTTCGTATAAGTGCCACAGATTGGGCGGAAGGATCCGAAAAAAGCACGGATGGTAAATGGCTGCAATGGGGTATCGAGCAGAGCAAAATCCTTGTTGCTCGACTGCAGGAGTTTGGGGTTGATCTTGTTGACTGCAGCTCAGGGGGAAATTTGGCTGCAGAAGTCATTCCCCCTCAACCTGGATATCAGGCTAGTGGTCATGGTACCTTAAGTTGTTCAGTAATGATGAGATAATGTTTAGGTCCCATTCGCCGTAGAACTCAAGAGAGCTGTACCTGGACTCCTAATAGGTACCGTTGGGATGATTACAGAGCCCGAACAAGCTGAATCCTACTTGAAGGAAGGGAAGGCAGATGTTATTCTATTGGCTCGGGCATTGCTGCGAAATCCTCACTGGCCGCTAATGGCTGCCCAGAAGCTCAACATTCGAGTTAAGGCGGCCAATCAATACGAGAGAGCGTGGTCGAAAGTCACTTAGATCTTGGTTCCGGAAAGATAACTTTTTAACTTGGTAGTTTTTTCTGACAGAAGGGAACTGGGAAGGGAAGATTTAGATAATTGTTTATGATCACAAAGCATTGAATATGCGCCCAGCTAAATAGCGTCCAATTGTATAGAAGTAAGAGATTTGGCGAAAACCCGAAAACGCATTGACTAGCTTTTTGTTTGAACACTCAGGCGCTTCCTCCTGATCCTAGGGCCAAATTTGATCTCTATGTAAATAAAAGGTAAAGAAAACAGTGCTATGCCGGTCAGGAGCACGTAAGTCCACCCAACGTTGATGGCATCGAAGATAAGCTGGATGACTGAAACCAGAACAGCGCTTAATAGACACCGAAAGAGATTATTCTGCGCCAAGTGTATGAATAAACTCTAGAACGGAGATCCAGAAACACTTACGCAGGCGGTGACTGCTGAGCCCTGACCAGGCACAAGGTCAAGCATGAGAGTAGATAATCCGTTTATGGTTGCCATACACAAATAGCCAACTAGTTGAATGCCTGAGTTTAGAGTCCTGGAATAACATCTGACACTCACTGATTATTTGAAGGATCAGGGGGCCAGCAATATTTGCATGCTTTTCCAGTGCCCAACCATAGCCGGCTGTTGCAGCAGCAAGAACGATGACCAAGGGTGGCATTAAACTCAGACGGGCCTGAAAACACGACTTGAATTCCAACATTTATAGGAAACATGTAAATTTACCCTCTCTAAAGGAAACTCTGGCATCTGCGTCAGACTCTTTGGATCAATTTGCCTTTCAGAGTCTTTCGACATCTGCTCGATAAACCGCTTCTTCTCTGATTCATACTGTTTGTCCAATAGCTTGCCGTTTATGCTACTTCCCATAGCCATTCCGCCACCCATGGCTAGAAAACAGAGTCCTATCTTCGTCGCATCCAAGCCATACGTTTGATCGAAGAGTGTAGAGATAGAGGCAAGAACTCCATAGTACAAGGCACATATGAGTGCATTAGCAACCAGTAGAAGTGTGATATCTGGCTTTGCAAGGAGTTTGAACGGATTCTGGAAAGGCTTCTTGGCCACCTGAGGTATACTTTGAGGTCGGTTCCCTTCTTGCTTCCGACCAACAACCGGTAAGATAGGAGTGTAAATGATTTTCGCAACTCTTGTTCTCTTGTATCTCACTGAAAGGAGCGTCTCAGGCATTATCCTGGGCTTCAGATCAGGGTCTAAGCAAGGAAAGATGATTACTATTACACACAGGAGGATTATAACGAGACAGGCGGATGAAGCTATGAACATGAACCAAAAGATCGATCTTCCGGTGTTGATTGATGAGATATGACACCAGGTATGCGCTAGAGACGAACCTCCAACCAAGTCCCTGCGCCAACGCTCCGCCAACCACTGGGCCAAGTGCAGGGCCGACCATCGGTCCCAGGATAAAGAAGCCATAGAACCCTCCTCGTTCTTCGGGTGTCGATATGTCTGAGACGACACCAGCGCCAACGGCGATGGTGCTAGCTGATCCAGCGGCTTGCAGGCACCGGAGGATCATGAGTAGCCAATATGCAGAAGTCGGCACCAAGGCGAGCCCAACGCACGACAAAGCCAATATGAGGAGGCAAGCAGCAGTTATGGGCCTTCTACCAACCGTGTCTGAGAGTGTTCCCCATAGCATAGGAGCTAGATAATCCCTCAGGCATAGGGCTCTTGAAATGAAAGATGCAAAGCACTCACCAATGCCTTGAAGTATCATGTACATAGTAACCTAGTAAATTTTAGTGGCCTAATAGCGCCCACTAAAAGCTACCATACTTACTGTCAAATTAATCAGTTCGGTTGACTTGTGGAATGCCTCCGTCAAAATGGGTATTGCAGGGAAGTAGATATTGGCGGTAAATGGACTTGAGAAAAATCTTTGGAAACATTTCTACTATATGGTCTTCGATATTCACCTAAAGATGCCAAAGAATGCGATCATGCAAACAATTAACCATTTCTCCTTCTTACTGAAGATACGTTTGTCATCGAAGGCCAGAGGCTGCTTGTCTTCCGTTTCATGAGATGAGTCCGATATCTGATTTTCATTATTCGGTGTAACCACTTTAGATCGAGCTAGATTCAAGTCAGTACCCGAATTCTCAGGTTCTTTGTTCATTGTTCGTGGACAAGAAGAGGTTGGAAAGGTTCTGCATTTGTCAGCTCGGAAATCGACAGACAGACTTTTGTTACGTAACGGTACTATATCCCATGCGCATGATGGCCGCATTTCTACTCCACTATGATCAATGATAAGCCACCTGGCTTGTTATCTCATCACTTGGCTCCTCCAGGATAGTCCAGGATAAGAGGCAGTAAGTAAGCATACACCAAGGGGATATATGTGATGTATATTTACCATGCCCAGAATGGTGAGGATAAATATCAACGTGGCAGGATATTCGGCTCTGAGTTGATGTTTCTCATGGTTCCTTTCTCATGATATTGAAGCTGTAAGTCAAAATAATACACCAACCAAAAACTACTTGTTACACTTAGCGCAAATACTGAGGGAGGTGATAGAGCAAAGACTCTAGAAGAGAATGACCATAGCCCTCCCCGATGAGCTTTTTGAAGGGAAGATGATTGTCTTCGGCCACGATGTTATCCTTCTGGAGTTGTTCAACCTGATAGTGACGTGAATCATGATTGGTCAGTACATTATCGGTGGATGCAGGCGTATTTTTTCACCTGAGCCCGAGTTACGGTGAAGAGGTTGCGAGGAAGCTGCTCTAGTATTGCACCTTGAATATAACCAAGCGAAAAAGGAAACGAGATAATAAGTCGGCGCCGATTTGTGTATTGTAGGACCAGCTCCATAAGTTGTCTGAATGTGTATACTGTATGCGATTCGTCCAAGTTGAAGAGCATGAGAAATGTGTTAATACTTACCATCCGGACCGCCAGCTTCGATAATTTTTCCAGAAATCTGACTCTCGATACTAGGATCCATTCGTGATATGACCTCAACTGCGCGGGCCAGATCACCTACATAAACGGGTTGAAAACGCGTTTTACCGCCTCCATAGACCGGCAAGAACGGAAGAAACTTCGCCAACTTTGCGAATCGCTGTTCCACGGCCCTATTAGACGTTAATCCCTCACAAAAACAAAGGCATACGTTAAAGAAGTCATCTTCAGGACCAAACACCAAACTTGGTTTAATGATCGTTGCATCAGGGCAAATTTTCAGCACGGATATCTCTGTCAGACCTTTGGTCCTTGCATATGGAATATGGCTATCTGGATCAGCGCCTATTGCGCTGAAGTGAACGAGTTTAGCACCAGCTTGCCTGGCTGCTGTGGCAACATTTTCAGCACCATGCCATTGAATATCTTCAAATTGCTGCGGGGTGCCATGCATGAGTCCAACAAGGGACACAATAACACCTGCATTTTCGAAGGCTGGTATTAGAGTGGAAGGTTTGGTTATATCAAGGGTGACGGGTGGAAGAAGACGGTCTCCTTGAAGTTCTTTCTCGAGTTTTGCATGAATTGGCAACGGGTTACGCGAGGAAAGCTGCACACGGCGGACCGCTGAGGAACTTATGGATACACTTGCAATCTGGCGAGCAATATTCATACCTGCCCTGGCCCTCCTTAGCTGACGGCGGCATAAAAATCTGTATTCACTTGCCCAGAAACCCTGCGCCACATATAACAATCTTGTGGGACATCTTGATAGGCTTGAGGGTTTAGTGTAAACTAGGGCTTCGAGATACTTCGCGTGCACGCATAGAGAAACAGCTGAACGAATGACGTAGGGTCGTCTAAATTTAGCTTTTTTTAAAATCAACAATTTATACCGCGGTGTACGAACACAGTCCGCGGTAGTCTACTGACTACTAAGGCACACCTTAACTAACACTAACAATACGATTGGGCCAAGCTCTGTACTACGAGAAGAGACTGAGCATAGATACGAAGGAATGGGAAGAAGGGAAGCAGGGGGCTGTGAGGACGTATGTTTCGCTCGGGAGGACTTGGCTGGCTCATTCTGAGCTAGGGATGGTGTCTCATGGGACACGTGGGGTGGTCGTCGTGGGTTCACAGAGGTCCCCTGGGTGTTTGGAAGGTAAAAGCGGATGGGTTAGAAATCAGGAATTTGATGGAGTCGCCTATGCATGGAGATGGAAGGGATTGGAAGGGATGCTCGGTCTTTTGTGAATCGACAATCGGTGAGGATGTGACGTCTAGTTTCGATATCTGATTGACCACATGGGCATGCAGATATTTCCCGAGGGAACTGGCTATACTCGCCTATTGGGGCGTGGTTTAAGATTTCTCTAGTGGCTCTTGCACATAAAGAGGTGGAGTGGCCTAGGTAGGACATCCACGTGCCTCCCTTAGCATATGTTGGAGTAGCTTCCCTGCGCTTCTCTGTGTTCATGGTGAGGAAACTTCTTCCTGCCTCTGGAGAATTCCGCTATCCATTCCTCCAGGCATGCTTTGCTGTTCCTCTGGCTCAGAGCGTCGAGCGATGTGTGCCTAAATTTAGCTTTCACTAAAAGTTGTCGACCCAAAAAAAAAGTGGATGACTTCCTGCTGGAAATCTAAGTATCCAAATACTCCATACTGAGATGCTGGACCTGAGTTTCAAGATCGAGGGGTCTCCCACGCTTCCTTAGATGTCAGGATCTCAACCCCTGATGCTAGCCCTAAATGGATAGACGGATCAAAGCTAAATACTATTTGAATCCGCTGCAGAACAAAAATAAGCTAAGGTGCAATCAAGTTTCTCCTTACAATCTCAATCATTGAATTTGTCGTGCTGTAGCGCGAAACACAATCCCCATTAGACAGAAGCCTACCGTTGATGATCTACTGGGGGATTTGACCTCCAGCTGCATCCATCCCGTCGCAATGAATATACAAGAATTCTTTTTTTCTCACTACTACCATAACAACACCTCCGAACATACTGCTGTCTACAAGCAAGGTCTTACACCTTGACGTTGGGTCTTGTTGTGTAAAAACATGCACGTGACACAATCGTGACACAGTGATGTCATGTTTGCAAAATTGCACTGCACTCCTACATTTCTCCACGGTAAGTCATCCAGCATTGGTTGATTGATTGCATGCCCGACAAAGCAGTTTGGTTCCACATTTGCTATTCTAGTCTAGGATTAAATCGATTGGCACTGAGAAGGACGAAACTGCTTTGTTTAGTGTACAAGGCCACATCACGAACTTCACAACGAAACATTGTCTATATCGCCAACAATTACTACACCTTCCTCTGGAATTCCAGCTGTTCTCGGTCGACCACGTTTCTTGATTTGTTTTGTTACCGCTGCACGTGAGGTAATTTCTTCCGCACTCCCTTGCTCTTGCGATGGTCCTAGTTGTATCACTGGAGGAGGCGGAGCACATATTTCGGGAACTGGGCCCGAAAAGTCCTTGCCTGTCATACGTTCTAATGTCTTCATGTCTAAGATTGATGAGTTGAAAGTCGAGTTATTATCGTTCTAGGAGACCCACCGACTGGAATCCTGTTATTGAGGCAATAATTTATACGAGCGTGATTTTTCTTATCTTCGGTCTTGAATTTGTTTTTACAAGATTTACGATCACGACCAGGCAATACGTATGCAATAAGTTCATAGTTTTCTCCGTATTGTGAGAGGGCCTAGTCCATGTGATCAGTTTATGAGCATGGTTATAAGGCTAACTTACATTAAAAAACAATTCAGTCTCTTCTGCGCTCCAACGCGAAGCGCGATACCGCTTCCCATAGGTCCCAGAATTGACAAATTTTGTGTGGTCAGACTCGACGACGTGAATGTAATCCGAGGTATCTTCATTCTCGGCTCGGTCAACTACGAGGGATTCTTCATCGATAATTGTCTCGCCATTGGGACCTATCCGAACCTGAACATTGTAGCGACTTGTCTCCATTTGTTGAGAATAGTCGATACCGGTCTGTTCGTCTGTACCCAAAGTGCTTCGGCCGGCATTCTCGCTGCTATCATTGGGAGTAGCAGCATCCCCCAGAGGGACTGAAGGATGCTGTTCAGTTTCCTGTTCAACCTGCCGACCATACTTTTTGGCTTCCATGGCCACTCGCATGCGGGTCCTTCTCTCTCTATTCCTGGCTTTCCAAGCCGCGTGATTAGTGAGAATCTCGGCAGCTTTGCTACTGACACGACCCTGGCCTGTATCATTACAGAGCGTGGCCATAGTTATGACAGTAGGATCTATGTCTTCGCCAGGATCGACACTGGGATTGAAGGGCGGAAGAGATGGCCCACGAGATCGTCTTTGGCGAGGAGTAGTACTACGAGATTTCGGTTGAGAGGTAATCTCATCAGTATCAATCCTCCTCTTTCGTCTTGGTTTCTCTATATATATTTCTTGAGCTTGTTGTCGAGATGCGTTTCCAGACGTTGGGTTTTGTTGAGAATTGTCAAACACAGGTGGCATTGGTGTGTTGGTAAATTCGACTGGTTGGCCAGAGGGAGTAAAGATGACTGGAGTCTGTTGACTAGGGTCAGAAGTCATCATGGCCAATTCATGAGAAAGATCAAATGGATGGGGGAAAACCATAGGTGGCCGATTGTCCTGCTGAGGCATAGTTCTCGAGTTGGACATATTGCGTCCGACATTAATCAAACTAGACGGTAAATTAGAAGTGTTGATGAGGACCGGAGGAGAATCAGAATGTATAGGAGAACCAGAAAAGTCTATTCCATGAGCAGAAAGAAGTGAATCAATCATCATATTCTGCTGCTGTGGGGGTACGATAGGAATCGGTTGAAGCTCAGGATTCGTAGGAGGTGCGACGAAAGAGTCTGCTTGTGATAGGGATTGTTGGGTTGGATTATCTTCATAGACTGTTCTTGGATTTGAGAGGCCAGACGAGGGTTGGGAAGGAACTACTGTCGGTGCACGCGAGCGCGCTTTCGCTACGGGGCGGAAGACAGTGCCCCCTTTTTCTAATTTGGCAAATTGGAGCAGTGCTTTGGACAAGAACGACATAACTCACGGACTCGACTGCTCATTGTGCAATTTTTTCAACCCTGTCTATCAGAAACAATGTCGAGCAAAGAGCATTCATGAATAAGATGAAGTCCGTACATGAGATGTGATGGTTAAGTAGTTAAGGTAACTATCCAAAAATGGAAGCCCGCCGGTTTCCTCACTCCGCTCATGGCTCGGATTGACCTTCCCTATGGTAAGAAGCGAAACTGGGAACTCGACACTGCGGACGTCGATATTGGTCTCAAGTCTGTTCCCGACAGGTATCGTTTCATGCTTCTGGATTCTCAACACCGATTGCTCACCGCAATTCAGCCTTGTGCTTGCACATTCGTTGCGTCAATGTGGGCCGTGTATTTCTCTACTCTAAATTTTTGCTCACCGTAAGTGACAGCTCGAGACCAATGGCTCAACCACACATTTCGAAAATTTACTAGTAGGGTCCGAGGTGCCAAAGTACCGGAACCACCACCACCCCATACAATCATGTCGAGGGGCAAGTGCGACCTTGTCATCGGCCCACATCAGTTTCGGCAGACCACATTCTATGAAGTACATTACATGCAACCTGTATCTACTGTCCCGACACACCGATTGCCACCCACTTCGACCGCAGCCAACTCCTACCCTTCCAAGGGGGGCCAACAGAGTACATCCATCCCTATGCCGTTTGCGACACCAGAAACGTCATCATGCTCATCGAGTAATAAGGATGTCACCCAGCTCAGGCTCGCTTTGGGTGGGGGACTGGAGTATACAATATCGTCAGACCTTGTTGCTAGAATCCACCATGAGGCGTCCGTCAACCCAATCTTCGCAGCCAAGTTTCGGCTCGCTGTTGAACCTAGTGCTACTCCAGAACAGATACGAAACTTTGCTTTTGCCCTTCCTCATCTTCCTGGCGTCAAGATTTCCGGCGCACCATCCTCACTCACACTGTCCACTGAACAGCAAGTATATCTTCCGCCCATCAGAGAGTGGGATCTTGTAATGGAGTATCAAGAAACGCCTAATGAGCGGTGGTTGATACCTCGAGGATCTCTTGCTTCATGCTCACGTCTTCTGTCGAAAGATGGCTCTGGCTTATCCGAGGTCTCCTTCACTCTTCGCCTTCCGATTCCACAAGCATCGTCCAAGACGGACGATTCGAGTCCGTCCGAGCCGGATAAGAATTTTCCTCGACCTATTAAATTTGGTCTGCGGAAGGCACCAGATGCTATTTACAATCTGATTCTGAATTGGATTGGAGGGGAAGATCAAAATAAGGACAATGCCGCGGCCTTAGCGAAGATAGTATGCACTTGATCTCGCTTTTCATGCTATAGCTCACGCCTTTTAGCCCAAGAGACCAAAAGTTTACATTGCCCATCAGATTTCTCAAGGGGCTTTATTAACACAACTTCAAGCTGTAAGTGCCAGTCAAACTATGTAATTTGACTTTTGACTCTTCTTGCCAGGTACGAACCGTCGGTTACACCATGAAGCCGATGAAACAAAGCCCCTTAAACCCTCCTCGTCCTCGTCGTAAGACTGCACCAAAACCAAAATTGACTTCTCAGACAGCTCCACTTCCGTCCATAACTGAGGGTGCGGCAACTGCATCAGCAACTTCCTCTGTTCAGATCCAGAAATCCACCAAATCTTTCAAAGAACCAAAAGAACCAAAGCGCAGACGATATCAATCTGCTCAAAAACCCTCGCCAATCATACGGTGCACTGTGTGTTTCAAGATGGATGTACCACTAATGAAGGGCGGGCGTGAGTCTTTACAGCTCAGTTGTTCTACCAGAGGTTGACAACATCAACAGGATTTTGTCGAGAATGCGTTGATGCTGGGAAGGCGGATGACACAGTTCCCCAACTACCTCGAAAACCGTCTCTTCCATCACATGATTCCCTTATAGTTCCTAAGCCTGACTCCGAGATCTCTGTGATGACGTCACATACAAGCACACCCCCGTAAATTCAATAGATGCAGCGTCCACTGCAGTGCTAACCGTGTCAACTCAATCTCCAGCTATACACTGCATCAGCAGGTGTTGAAAAATCGCACTATTTATTCCTGATGCTCCCCAAGTGCATGCTCTCTAGTATTTCCATGTAATTGTATAGTTTCTGCAGAGGTTAAATAAGTGCTACAGTTCATAATAATATCACATACAATATAACATTAAGTTAGATAGAAGGTGTTTCAAAAAAAATACGATTAATTCGGAGTGCTTATAAAGAGTGAGGATTAGAAAAAGAAATCAGGATGACGTATAACTGATCAATTTAAACAAGCATTAAGTCAATTCAATAAGTTAACAGACCATCCCAGCCACCACGCAACAACACCCATCTCCGTGAATACAATTCCACATTCTACGAGAACGGCAAACCACTGAATGAAAACACCAAACCAGAAAAAGGGCAACACAGTATATCGCATCCCTTCAATCGGTATCCATCGCAATTTGGAGTGCATCATAGATGAAAGGACTACACGAACCTGTACAAAAGTCCACAAGATAGAACTGAGTAACACAATTGCCAAGCCAAGCCAATGGTGTGGTGATCGCTTCGGAAGAGCATTGATAGGGTATCGTTTGGCCTCACCCGTGAACTCATTTCGATATAATGGAATAATGAGGAAATCTCGGACGTCTTGGCCTATAGTTTTACCGTATGTTCTCCAAAAGGGTGTCACGGTATCCAGTAAAAGCGTTAAAGCATCCATGCCAAATTCCCAGATTTGCTGATACTGGTCCTTATAACTCTCCTCTAGAAGGACAGCTTGTGAGAGCTATTTTTGAATCATCGATAACTGCATGGCTAGTAGAAAATGCAAATTCTTACCTCAGGGTAGAGGTTAGATGTCAGGGCTACTGACTTATCGTAGTCCGTCTTGGCAGATTCGTAGGATTTTTGTACATCCTGAAGCAAGCTTTCAACATCTTTTGTTCTCCTAGTCAATTCTTCTCTCCGCTCTTCTAGGACAGATAAGCTCTGAATGAGCCGAGAGACTTTATCATCTAGTATACTCTCGTGGTCAACCGTCCCATGCGATTCTAAGGCAATGAACGCAGAAAAAATCTGGCGTTGTTTCACCAATCGTTGATGGATGTCTTCGACTGCTTGCCACCCCTTCAAGCGTCTTGTTAAACCAGTCACGGCAGCTGGATCATGTCCGAAGGACTCGACAAGGTCTTTAGGAAGAATTCGCTGCCTTTGACCAAGTATACCCATGGCCTTGCGCTGTATGGCATCATAATCTTTCACACAGATGGATATTCGATTGAGGATCTGTCTGATGCGGTGATTGTGCTGCACTGTGTCTCGAAGTAAACTATTAAAACGTTTGTCAGAAAAAATTAGTCCTGGGACAGCAAAAATTATACACACGCTGCCTTCTGCCCATACTCTCTCCGAAGCTCCTCTTCAATCTTGATCCCTTCTTGCGAGTCTTCAAGGAGGGGCTCTGAAACTGGTTGATGTCGGGGCAGAGATGAGTGAGAAAACCTTTGGTTTCGAACTGTCAAATCGACATTCATTCGCGACCTTATACCCGACGAGAGCGCAGAATCCTTGTCATGATGACTACATGTCTCTTCAGTATCAGACATTGGCGGAACAACCATCGGCAAGTTGTCACTGAAATTCGTGAGAGCTCTCTTACGCATGTTGGTGATATCGGGAGACATAGCCCTTCTTCTTGACAGTTGTTCAGGACTGGACTTAGCCATTACAGGCGTACTGATCGATTCCTCCCCACCACTCCCCATATATTCTAAGCGTGAAGACGTCTTGGCTCCTGGTCGATTATATTGCTGAATTGATGGGACAGGTGACATGGCGAGATTAGACGAATCACTGACGATACTACTAGGAAAGGAATCTACACTTCTTCTTGACTCAACGTCAAAGGATTCCTTTAGAACACGTAACTTGTCAGGCGGTAGATATATACGTTCAGGAGAGTAAACGCGTGTTACAGAGTGAGATAAGTCTTGGATTGAGTGATCCTCTGGGATAGATTCCATGGGCCGCGGTTGTGATGGGAGTTTGGATTGCGAGGGAACAGCCTGAGTAGTAACGAAGGTCTCAATAATTCGTGCTGAGAGATGCCATCGTGAGAGTAATTGCGTTCTTCGTGAAAGGTGCTTGAGCCAGGTCAATGGTTCGGACCTTTCTAGATCTTGTCGTAGAATTTCATCTTGCGAACCATACCAGCGAGAGACTGCGGCAAGATTCAAGGACATGGAATTGGTTTGAGTGTATGAAAAGATATTATACCGCCGTTGCAACTGATCGGATGTCATTGCTGCTTTGCGTTGAGTTTGCAAAGAGGCTGAAGTGCGGATTTTATAGAGTCGTTCTGGTGAGCGTCAGAGCGTGATATAGCTTCGGACAAGTATATCAGGCACCTTGGTGATTTTTCTCCTGTTGGTCCTGCATTAGTTCTAACGGAGGCATCTTCTCTTTCCGGCGAGAGGACAATGACCATCTCCTATCATTCTTCTCCTCCTCGATTGTACAAGAGCACCAGTCCAGTGTCAACCCGTTGTCTAAAGAAGATGGAACGGGGTGCTGAGACACCTGTATTGAATACCGTCGAGTTGAAGGGCTGAAGTCAACATCAGACCCAGTACTGGCGCTGACCTTTCGCAAAGGCGAAAGTGGATGTCTGCCAAGCGATATACTTTGGATCGTGGATATGTAGGGATTATTGCTAGACTGCGTTGCCTTCATCTTAGCCTCGCGTTTTGCCTTGACCTTGAGCGCTCGTTGTACATCTTGAAGTATTCGTGGGTCTGATCACGGTATGGTGAGTAGCAAACAATTTCCCTCGGTACGATAGCTTGCCTTCATGGGCTAGAGCATCCAGTCGAAACAATGTCATGTGGTGTGACTGGATTGAACTCACAGAGATCATATTCGTCTGAGGATGTATTGACTTGGCTTGCTCCAGCATCCAACGCTGGTACCGTCCTGACATTGTAAGGGGATTGATTGTCCATGATGTGAACAAAAAGAGGAGGACGTCGTATCCGGTAGGGTGACTCGGAGGCAGGAGTCAAGCCCCCAGTTGAGCTGAGCCAATGTCGATCCTGGCCAGACGAACGCTAGGGTTTTAAGGAGAGGACAAGGAGCACGTGAATACCAGAGTCTTCAGCAGAGTGTGCTCTTCGGCGTGCTAGCAGCGGTCTCTCGGAAATGAATCCCAGACTCTTGTGGTCCTCTGAATACTTTGTAAGAACTCAAGTCGAAGAATTCCATTTCTTGGGGCCCTTGCAATCTGAATGGTAAAACCAAAATTCCAAACTCCAGACTCAGCGACATACACGTGATTACATCTGCTACTGTCTACCTAAACCGAGGCATACGCTTCCCAGGATTTCGTCGTCTATTGATAAGGAGCCTGGCAAACATGACTGCAGTCAGCCCAGAGAGTGCATACCTACATCCTTGTTCAGGGAAACTCAAGTTTAGGACGAACGACGCACCATGTAATGACATATGATAGATGTGAGTTCCTCAATTCAACAGTGGGCGGGCGTCCAACAGGAATGCCCCGTTCAATTCGCCGAGTCGCTTCTCCGGCATGTCCCTCTACGAATCTATACTAAATTGTGGGTAGGAATTAAAAAAACAGCAACTTACCGAAAATCTGCTCCACGAGGACTGGTTGGACACCCGCCTTCTCGCCACCTGCAAACTCTGACATTGCCTCAACATCAGTCCAATACCATTTCCCATCCATTGGCTCATTGTTGGGCGTAAATGCGTTCCTTTTCTGTGACATTTTCAGCAGGCCAATAATCTCGACTTGGTCACAATCCTTCAGATAGGCACCAGACTCCAACTGTTCTTTTGAGACAAAGCCTCGGTCAACTAGAATTGTAGACCCCTTCTCTCGAACAAGCGGCATGATGATATGGACCCCATGTATGCCCTCTCGAACACGGGGTGATAAGACTATGGTGTGGGCATGATCCCACCTTCCATTCAGTACAACCTTTCGATAAACAAATTCAGGGATGGCTGAAAGACTAGTTTTTTTCAAAGGAACCTCTGCGACTGGGTATTAGAGACGTACTTGATTTTACTAGGCAAGCTCAATGGCTGGAGCTGTAATTTTTCCTCCAATTCGTCTATGAGATTGATTTTCCATTTCAACCTCTTCAATTGCCACGTCCCGAGCGCAAAAGTAAAGAAGGGTATGATTCCAACGATGACCATGGTCGGGGTGATCCACGCTTCCTTTCGCGGCTTGTATATTACAGGGACGTCTGACTTCTTGTTCCACCATAGCGTGCGCTTTGTTTTCTGAAAGCATTGGGAGCTATATTTAAGTGCAGAGTGAGGGCGCTGATGGATGAGTTGTCTAAAGGCAAACATAAAGCTCGAGTATTATCGCCTTTTGGAGACACCGGCCCG